>MDSV01013248.1_pt1 | contig 24509 bp, 24 predicted proteins | sample 810851 | NCBI WGS metagenome assembly MDSV01 (sample SAMN05326640, study PRJNA326480) | marine metagenome | isolation source: seawater | place: Atlantic Ocean: North East | collected 2012 | reverse complement strand
TGCTCCTGTTCAAGATGCTCCAGCTGCTCCTGTTCAAGATGCTCCAGCTGCTCCTGTTCAAGATACAGCTGATTCATCTACTAAGATCCAAGAAGTAGAACCAACAAACAATACAAAAATTGATCAATCAATTAGTAGTAGTCAAGAGGTTCAGTTTGTTACAAAAATACAAGAATCAGAGGATTTAGAAGTAGCTGATGTTACAGGCAATTCAGTCACCACAGTTCAAGAAGTACTTGGAGATATGATGGGAGACGCACCAGCCTGTAATGAGTGTGGTCACATAACTATAAGAAACGGTTCATGTTACAAATGCTTGAATTGTGGAAATTCTTTAGGTTGTAGTTAATCAAGAAATCTATATTTTATTGTATTAATTAGATACTGAGCCCCATCAACAGTCTTTATTTTCTTTCCCTCAGCATAAGATCGACCTTCATAAGCTATAGGAAGTTCCAAAACAGATTTGTTGTATTTTAAAAATTTTGAAAGTAATTCAACTTCGATTGAAAATCCATTTTCCTTAAGTTCGGTATTTATAAAAAAATTAGAAGGCATGAGCTTATAACAGGTTGCTACATCTGATATTCTATAGAAATTAACCATTGAAAAAAATAATGACATGACTTTATTAGCAAAAAATGTTCTTAAGTAAATATTTTTTCTTCTTTTGTTTCCGATAAATCGAGACCCAAGAATTAAAGAGTCTTGATTTTTTTTTGCTAAATCAAACATTTCAACAATATCCTTAGGAAAATACTCCAGATCAGCATCATGAATCACTACATGAGAAGTTTTTATTAAACCTTTACTAAATCTCAGAGCAGACCCCTTACCTTTATCTTCATTTGTTTTATATAGTTCAATTTTGTTATGTTGAGTTTCTAAATTCTTAGCAATTTCATAAGAATTATCTGTCGAATTATTATCAATTAAATATATAGATGAATAAACATCATTGGAAAGTAAACGATTAACTGATTCTTCAAGGAACTGTTCTTCATTAAAAAAAGGAACAATAACTGATAAATTTATCACTATTTAATTATATACCTCATATTATAATTATTAACTCGGGCGCTTAGCTCAGTCTGGCAGAGCGCTTCCCTTACAAGGAAGAAGTCACAGGTTCAAATCCTGTAGCGCCCACAAGGCTATTACTTGTTTTCATAAAAATTTAAACAGTCTTCAGAAATAAGATTTATTTGGCAATCAATATTTGTAATCTGAAAATCAACAAAACTAGTATTTTCAAAATACACTAAAGAAATATCTAAAACGATCATGAAAGCTAAAAAAGCTTTAGATATTTTTTTATAATTTAACTTATTCTGCAAAAAAATTAGAAAAATACTCACTAATAGATATAAAAATATTAAGTTTTTATTATTTTCGATAAATAATGCAATTAGATTCAAACAAGCAAAGTATTGTACTTTAGAAGTTAATATATTAAAGCCAATTAAATAGAAAATTACTAGCAATATAACGATAGTGAAATGTTGAGAATATCGCATCCACTTTGTTGGGCTTATTATCCAAAACCATAAATAAATAGATAAAATTGATCCAGAAATAGGAAGTGCTAAATTACCAAAGCTTAATCTAAGTTTTTCTCTTGTTGAGAAAATTAAATAAAAAGCAACCACTGGAGCAAACAATATTCTAGTTAAATCATAATTATTCCAATTTTCCACCTCAGAACTACTAAATGAGCTTACGAAGCTTGGAGATTCAATGCCTGAGCTTTGATGACCTACAACTAGATCTAACAAATTATAAAGGTATGTAACAAAGCTATCCTCCAAAGAATAATTATCTACTAATAAAAGCCAAAGAGCTAAAGGGGTGAGAAACGCAATTGCGTCTTTGTATATATTTTTAAAGTCTGGCTTATTAATAAAACTTAAAATATAAAAAATAGCAAAAGGTAAGAGTGTTAAAAGTTTTCCCCAAAAAATCGCAATACCAAATAAAAGAATAGATAAATATCTTCTCTTGGAAAATAAAAATAATGCATTTGTAAATACAATTACAGATGCAAACTCACCAATCATATATAAAGAACCTTGCCACCATGGAACTAAAACTATAAATAAATTACTTCCTATTGCTAGGAAAAATAAATCCTTATTTTTTGATTTTGAAATTACTACTAATAATGCTGCTTGAAGTAATAATAACCAGTAAAAATTTGACAATCTTGCAGCTATTAAATTATTTGTAATACTCCAGCCAATAACACCCCCCACAGCTGAAATAGGGCCTGAGGTTAAAAACACACTATAACTTCCACCTATAAAATCTCCTGCATTGAAATCCAGAGTTGTAAAAAAATTAAAATTTGATGCAAGAGATATATATTCATCAATAAACCTAGGTATTTCAGAAGCTTTTGCTTGAACATAATGAAACAAGAAAAAGTTTTGAATAATTAAAAGTGTTGTAAAAAATATTTTATAAATATTTTTAGCTATAACGTTCGAATAAAAGCTAGTGATTTTATTAATATGTTTAGCTATAACATTCGAATAAAATCCAGAGATTTTATTAATTATGTCTAATTTTCTAATTAGATAAAAGGATAAAAAGAAAAAAAATAGATGTGTAAATCCATAATCAAGTACATAATCAAATATGGTAATTTTATTTGGTTCAAATCCTAATTCACCGTAATAGAAACATTCTGAATATGAATTTACAGTTGCACCTCTTCCAAAAAAATCATATAAATTTAATGGTTGAAAATTAATATCTTTTTCGAATATATAATTTGAATCTGATGGTTGTATTGGCACAAAGCCTGTAGGCTTAGGTCCACAAAAATTAAAATTTAAATTTTTCAATGTTTATTATTTTAAACACTTTGGAATTAACGAAACAATATTTTATTTAAAGTGATAGAAGACGTGAGGATAAATAATTTAGTTGTAATCCTCATATTGTTTTTCTTCAACAATATGTGAACCATAATGCTTGTTTATTTTTGATTTTATTTCAAATCTTTTATCATTTTTAAAGTAAACATTTCTAGCAAGTTCAATAAATTTTTCATCAAATATTTTTTTACTTTCTAAAATCCTGATTTCATCCTCCGTTTCCCAAAGGTTTAAATTAATAATCATTAATTCTTCAATAAATTTATTGAATACCTTAGGGTCATTTTCAAATAAGTTTTGCGATGTATTTAATAAAGAATTCAATTCCTTTTCAATATTATTTAATTTTGATTCATTATTAATTTTTTGTTTTTTGATTTTTAGTATAGATATTTTGTCTAAAAGTTCTCCAACTGAAGTTTGGATTTCAACCATAATGTAAATATAGTTGGTATACGTTATTTATTTATAAAAATTTAAATTATAAGGACAAAATTAGATTAAAAACAATATATAAAATATGTAGATGATAAAAAATTTCTTTAATGTTTTACTACTTTCAGCTTTTAATCTGTTGGTACTTTACTTAAGTGAATCAATAGATGTTGAGCAGCTTTATTTTGATTTAGAATTTATAGGCATAGGTTCAGAATTAAATTTAACTAGCTTGTACATATTTGTAAGTTTATGTATTTCTTTTACAACATTGGCTTTAATTTTCTTTTTTAAGCCTTTTATTGAAGTATATTTATTACATTATGTAAGATATAGTTTTTATTTACTCATTAATCTTTTATCTATATCTACAATATTTTTAACTTTTAGAATATACGGATACTCGAGATTTTTAATATTAATATATCTATTACTTAGTACTGTTGTATTTATTTTGTCTGATAAAAATTATTACATTAATAAAAATTAATTTATGTGTTTCCTTTATATGCAAATTTAAAATAATTACCCTGAACAATATTTACTATTTTATCTTCCATTGTGCATCTGAGGTTAATCCAACATCGGTCACCTGAGGCAGGCTTGATCCAGTCTTCATTTATTTGTACTTCTATATATTGACTCTCAATTCGTGGATCAAATAATGCTATTTCTTTATTTTCTATAAAATTTTCATATGAAGCAGCTCTTGGCAAAAGACCTATGCTCATGATAAATAAAGAATAAAATACGTATTTTGAAATTTTTACTTTTTCTGATTCAACAAAAAACCCTATTGAGCAAATAACTGTAATCAATATACCCATGGAATATCTAGGTATTGGACCATAAAAAATTAAATAAACAATGCTTAAAGTTATGTATGTAAGAAGTATTAGCTTAAATTGTTTATCAAGAACTTTTTTATTGAATAAAAAGTATTTTATAAATAAAAGAATAACAAATGAAATTAAAAAATTACTATAGACAGAGAGATAATAATTAGAAAATGTGCTGTTTGTTTCAGAAAAGAGAAAATAATTTACCCAGTCTAAAAAATTTAAGTTGTCATTAAGAAAATACTCCATAAAAGAGAAACTTGTTGCAGTTGTATAAGCCTCAACTCTTTCAGTAGAACCTATCTCATACCACCAAAAAGACTCATAACAAGTAAATGACAGTGGAAAAATTAAACAACCTGTTGTCATAATACTTTTCAATGACCAAATAAGACCAAAAAATATTGTTGGACTTTGAAGATATATCAAACTTCTAAAACTATATTTACTATTTCTAATCAATATGAATATAAGAATAAAGTAGAGTATAAAAATTATTACACCGCTAACTTTAATTTCAAAAATAAAAAATACTAACAAAGAAATTAAAACTATATCAATTTTTGAAGCATATCTTTTTTGAATTTTATCAAGAATCAGAATGCTTGTAATACAGAACAATATAGCAACCGTTGTATCCTGCTTGCCTATTTCTTGAATGTATACAAAACCATTTCTTCCACCAGCTATTCCAAAATTATCAAATATTGAAAATAAAACTAAAAATATTGATGTGAATTTAAAAGTCTTATTTGTTGAATTGAATAAATGATAAAAAATAAAAGAAAAAAGAAACTGTAAAAATATCAAATTTAAAAAATGAAGATAGATCAAAGAATTATTAAACCAGAGCACTGATGAAATATATTCGTAAATTGAAGACATTCCAAATGGCCAAAATATATTTACAGAACCAATAATTAAGTTAGAGCTTCTAAGCCAATTTTGATGATTTAAATGATAATATGCAGCATCATAGTGAAAGTTAATATCTGATGAGCTGATTAATAATATTCCCGGAATAAATATGTAAAGAAAAATATTTTCAAAAGTTAAAACACGGGATATTTTAAAATTTACTTTATTATTTCCAATAAAATTAGGTATTAACAAAAGTATGAAAAATATGTACAATAAATTATTCTCAAGTTCAACGAAAAAATTAGTTATTATTAATAAATTTCCAAAAAATATAAGACCGATTATTGGATAAATAATTGTGGCTTTTGTATCAAATATCAGATTATTTGTGCCGGTTTCTTTAAACATGAACTTGTTAAGTAAATTAAAAAATGACCTTCCTATTAATAAAAAATAAATAAATAATAAGATATACCTGATGTATAAATCGAATGAGAATATAAAAAGGTCAACTATCATAAAACCTTATCAGAGTTTTCCCTAAAAATATCTTTTAAGGCCATCTGAAAATTTGTATTGATAATCTTATTTTTTTCATCAAATCTTTTATTTGAATTATCAATTAAGTATGACCTTGCATCATAATTGTTTTTCCAAAATTTTATATCATTTTCATAATCATCTCCAACAGCAAAAAAATTATATTTATTTCTATCAAAATTTTTAATTATATTTACTACGTAATGAAAAAAATTATCGTTGGGTTTTTCATATCCAACCTCTTCAGAAGTTATAACAAAATTAAACATGTCTAGATTCCATGAACTAATCTTTAAAAGCTGTATATTTGTATTTTGATTTGTGCATAAAAGAAAAATATCTTCTTTATCTTTTTTATCTTTCAAAAACTTCAAATCCTCATTACTAATATCTGCAAAATTAGTAAAACTTTCCCAGTAAACATATTCATAATTTAATATTTCTTCAAAATTTAAATCATTTTGATACATTTCTTTAAAATAAAGTAGTTTGGAATGTTTTGATGGATTATTACCTAGCCTTTTATGAACAATTTTTTTTGATGCATTATATTTTTTTATAAACTCTTTTTTATCATATTGGTTTTGTTTATTAAATACACTATTTAAAGCTTCCTCATGCGTAGGTTGATAATTATAAAAGGTATTATCTAGATCAAAAATTATTAACTTTTTCAAATTTTTTCACTGATTCTTTTTTCAAGCATATACAAGATAATTCCTAATTTTGATATTAATTCAACATAATCGTCTTCGTCAGTTTCTTTAAATTTAAAATTTTTGCTTCTCAAATTATCTATTTTTGCTGAAAGTACATTAAAAAAAGACCCTGTAATCTTACTATTGATTTTTATTTCAAACTTCACAACTCCATATTCATATTTTTCATTTTCTAGTGAAACTCCATTGATACTTCTAATTAATGAGGTGAATTCATTGAAATAGTCATTCTTAAAACTCACCTCAAGTATCACTTCCCTATCACTCCTTGTAAGTGTTTTTATGTATAAGTCTGCAAATTTAGATTGAGGTTGAATATACTTTAGATAATCGCTTTTTCTTTTTTTAATTTCTTTTAATATATTATCTTTGGTTTTACCACGTTCTAAGTCTCTCAGCAATTTTGCATTAACTTTTATTGATTCTTCTAAATCTAAATAAATATTTAAATCATATTTTTTACTTAATTCACTAAAGTACATTGAATGAAGGCCCTCTATCACCAAAAAATTTTTAATTTGCTTCATTGATTCTGTGTCAAATTTTCCAGTTAAATGATTGTAATTCTTAACCATTAAATTTTCACCTCTAAGAAGTTTTAAAATTGTACTTTTATACTCATTTAAATCATTCATTTCAGGATTTAAATGAGTATTATTTTCCCACTCACTGCTTGATCTCTCATGTAAATGGAAACTGTCAAGCTCAACATTGTCAACAAATTTTTCTCCAAAAAAAGTGTTGAGTAAAGTTGTCATTGTTGTTTTTCCAACAGCTGAGTCGCCAGTTAGCGATACAATAATGGGAGATGATTTAATTTTGAAATACTTATTATTAATTAATACATGATATGAGTAATAAATTAGAAATATACAACCTAAAAGTACCAGGAAAATTGAGACGTCATCAAACTGCTCATCAAAAATTATTTCTAAATTTTTAGAATCAATTAAAACCAACAAGGCCAAGAATAAATAAATGATCAACTTTATGCTGTTGTGATAAGAAATATATACAACCACTATTAACATAAATGACCATAAGAACCATCCTAAATTTTCTATATTCGTCATGAAAAGTGGGATTGTCATGAAGCCAGTAAATATTGATACTGATACAAAATCCAATCGGTGTACATTTCTCCAGAAGATAAATGTTATAAAACTCAGAAAGATAGCAATAAATAAAAAATTGTTACTTAAAAAGCTTGAGGATTCATTAAGGGCAGAATAGCCTTTATTAACTCCATACAATACAGTATCAAAATATTGTTTGTCAAAAAATAGCTGAAGGTTTAAAAATAATCCTAAACCAAAGGTAAAAACTGTCGTCCTGATGATTTGTCTACTATTTTCATCAATCTTTAAAAAATAAACAAAAATTGCTGGAAGCAAAATAACAAAAATAATCTTTGAACTTATTGCAAAAAGGATAAACAATATAGAAAACCCCTTATTTTTATTTTTTAAGAAATATAAAGAAAATGCAAAATAAGTAAGGGGAATAAAATCTAATTGTCCTAGAAAGGCTACAGAATAAATTATTAATGGATTAAGTATTACTATAAAAATAAATTTGTTCTTATCTAACTGAAATGTTTTTTGTAATATCCAAAGCAACAGAATCTCAAAAAATAAATATGACATAATTACAAAAGAAATTCCTAAAAATTTACTTGCGAAGAAAAAAAATGGTAATAAAACATAATACATTAAGTTGCTGTATGGAAATGTTAAGAATTGATTATCTAAATTTTCGATCCCTGTGTAAGGATTTATACAAGTTAAAAAAGAGGTGCATTGTTGAAAAAAATTAGTATATCTTTCAACTTCTAAATTAGGCACAAACCTTAAGAGAATTGCATACTTGATAATAATTATTATTAAAAAAATATTTTTTTTAGTTATCACTTACGTAATTATTATAAATTAGCATTGTTACAAGTGAAAAAATTTATAGATTATTCTAAAAATATTGGTCAAGATTTCATGTTGTGTCAAGGTCCTGGAGGCAACACAAGTTTTAAAATAGACAATACAGTATATATAAAAAAATCTGGACTACACCTATCTAAAGCTACTAAAGATACATTCCAGAAAATAGAATACTCTAAAATTTTAAATTTTTATCAGAGTTCCAAAAAACGATATGAAAAATTTGATAAAAAATTATCAATTGAAACTCCTTTGCATGTATTATCTGCCACGAGTTATATTTTTCATTACCATAGTATTGCATCAATTATTTGTTCAGCAATATTTAAACAAGACTCACTCAATAAATTACTTTTAGAAGAAAAAATTCTTCCAATAAGATATTTAAGGCCTGGCTTAAGTCTCGCACTAGAGATAAAAGATGCCAAAAATAGGAAAAATTTTTCATCTATTTTCTTACACAACCATGGAATGGTTGTTGAGGGAAGTAATTTAAAAGAAGTATATGAAAAAATTTACGAGATTGAAGATTTCTTTAAAACTTTGATTGATTACCAACATCTAATTGAAATAAAAAATAACATAACAATGCTTAGACAAGAAAATTTAAAAATTAAAAATCCAAATTCAGAAATAAAATATGAAAAATTTAATGAAAAATTTTTATTTCCAGACCACGCTGTGTTTTTTCCATTTCCAATAGATAAAAATAAAAATTCTCCTGTTTACTATGACGAAAAATACATATATTTTGATAAAAAACTCTCTGAAACTGAGTTAATTTATTTTAAAACTTTGCTGATAATCTTTAATTACATCAAAAACAAAGAAATACTTAATTACATTGATCAAGACAAAAGTGTTGACTTAAGGAATTCAAAAGACGAGAAACTTAGACAAAAGTTAAATAAATGAAAATAATCATACCTATGACTGGTAAAAGCAGTCGTTTCAAACAGGCAGGGATAGATACCCCTAAACAATTTTTGAAAATTGAAAATAATTATATTCTACAACACATAATCAACATGTTTCCTGGGGAGAATGACATAAACTTAATTGTTAATTCTTTGGATTTACAAAATAAAGAATTTCGCAACTACATGATGGAATTTAAAAACTGCAAATTATATGAAATAGATTTTCAAAAATCAGGACCTGGTGGGGCCTTGCTTGAATCTGGAATCTTAAATACAGAAGACGAGGTATTAATTAATTATTGTGATTTTGCCAACATATGGGATTGGAAAAAATTCAAAGGTTTCATAGAAAAAATCAAACCAGACGGAGTTGTTCCTGCATATTTTGGTATACATCCGCATAGTATTTATGACAATGACTATGCATTTATAAAAAATGACAGTGATAAGATATTAAAAATTAGGGAAAAAAAGTCTTTTACTGATAAAAAAATCAATGAATATGCTTCTTCAGGAACCTATTATTTTAAAAGTGGCCTAATAGCTACTAAATACATAGAGCGCACATTTGAAAAAGAAAATTTTGTAAATGGTGAAGTATACATTAGTACACCCTATGAAGAAATGATAAACGATTCTCTAGATGTTAGATTGTTTCATATTGATCACTTTTTTCAATGGGGAACACCGGAAGATTATTTTGAGTTTCAATATAACTTGAATGAAGTTAAAAATATTATTAATGAAGATAAAATTAACTTAAAAAATATAAATCTTTTAATTCCCGCTGCTGGGAAGGGAGAGAGGTTTAAGAAACAAGGTTATAAAAAAAGTAAGATAAATCTTCAAGTAAATAATAAAACAATAATTGAGCATATTATTTCTAGTTTTAAAAATCAAAATGAAACATTAATTCTTACTCATCAAGATGACAAGATTGAGAGTACTCCTTTGATAAATGAAAATAACATAATTACTTCTAATGAAAGAACTAAGGGGCAAGCTGAAAGTAGTTACAAAATTTTAGAAAATATTGATGATAACAAACCCATACTAATTCATTCTGCAGACTGTATTCTTGATAAAAGTTTAGACATATATATAGGCGAGTTTGATGTTGTAGTGTATACAAAAGCAAATTACAGAAGAGCATTTTCTCAGAAATTAAATTATGGCTGGGTGAATATGAAAAAAGATATTCTTGATAGTTTATCCATAAAAGAAAATCCAAAAAGTAAAGACTCTTCAGTAATTCTTGGTGTATTTCTATTTAAGGATAAAGCTACCTATGTTGATTTGTATAACGAAACGGTTGCAAATTCAAAATCAAACAAAGAAATACATATCGATCATTTAATTGATACTGCAATGAATAAAAAACTAAAAGTAAAAATTGAACCAACAGAAATCTCATCAATGCTGGGCACTCCTGTTGAATATGAATTAGTCACATATATGATAAAAGCTTTGAAATATCTAAGAAGCCAATGACTACTTTAACTATTGTAATTCCCTGCTTTAATGAGAAAGAATCCTTGCCAGATTTAATAAAAAATATAAAAATATTAAATAACAAAATAAAATTTATAATCTTAGAAAATGGATCAAGTGATGATTCTTATGAATACCTAAATAAAATAAAGGGAGAACTCCCTAATAATATAGTTGTTCATTTCAAAAAAGAAAATACAGGATATGGCTCTGGTGTCTATGAAGGGTTAAATAAAATTCAAAATTCAAAATATATTGGGTGGATTCATGGTGACCTACAGTTTGAATTTACTAAATTAAATCAAACATATGTTGAATTAAAAAATATAGAAAATAAATATCGTAAAATTTTTTACAAAGGAATAAGAACTGGAAGGAGCAATACAGAAAAATTTATCTCCTTAATGATGGGGTTGATTGCATCTTTAGTTCTTAATGAAAAATTTACCGAAATAAATGCTCAACCTACTATTTTTTCATATGATCTTTTAGCAAAAATTGATGACCCTCCTAATGATTTTTCATTTGATACATATGTTTACTGGATAGCTTTAAAAAATGACTATAACATCATTAGAAAAAATTTTGACTTCCCACCAAGGGTATATGGCAATTCAAAATGGAATTTCGGTATAAAATCTAGATTAATTTTTGCATTAAATCTATTTAAATATTTTTTAGAACTTAGAATTAAGCCTTATTAACTAATTGTTTAATGTTGCCACTTTAAAATAACCTGATGTGTCAATTTTAAAATTTTCTAGATTTGCAGAACAATCAATATTTATCCAACATTGGTCCCCCGAAGCTGGGGCTAATCTGTCAAACAACTGCCTCATTGATTCTTCGGGAACGGAAACACTAGGATTTCTAAATACATCTATAGACTTATATGATTCTAATTTTGGAAAAGCCAGTAAGCTAAATATAAAAACTGTAGTTAAAAATAGTTTTGGAATCTCAATTTTAATTTTACGATCTATTCCTACACAGAAAACCAAAAACATCATTAATCCAGATATGTACCTTACGTCAGGACCAAATCTTAAATAAAACAAAATACTTAAACTTATTATTGGAATAATTACTTTGTTTTTGTTCAGTTCATTTGATTTAAAAAACAAAATTTTCGACAATATTAACAATGCAAAAACAGAAATAAAAAAGTTCATAAAAACTGTAAAATTAATAGGTATAGAAATATACTCTTTTCCCCAAATGTATAGTGAATCTCTAAAATAGTATGAATTACTATAATTAACGGTTATATTTTCAATATTTGTTATATATTCTTTATTTACCCACTTAAGAGATGATAAGCAGGATGGCTCATAAGGAAAAATTAAGCAACCTGTGTGAATTAAAGATTTTATTAACCATGTAAAAAATAAAATAATATATATTTTCAAAATATTAAATAATGAAAATAGAGAAATTTCTTTGTCTTTGGCATAAAAGTAAATATAAACAAAATAAATAAAAGCGATTGAAAAGCCACTAATTTTTAACTGAAAAATGAAAAGGGATAAAACAGAATAGATGACTAGCTCTTGAATTTTAAATGATTTTTTTAAAATACTTATTGTAAGTAAAGAACTTGTGACCAGAAATAAAACAGATATTGCTAGGTCTTGCTTGCCAATACTTTGTAAATTAACAAAACCATTTCGACCACCTGAAAATCCAAAATTATCAAAAATAGAGTAAATTAGTAGCATGAACGATCCAGCAAACAGATGTTTGTTTTTACTATAAATCAAATTATGTAGCAGGAATGTATAGAAAAAACCTATGAAAATTAAGCTCAAGAAATGTACCAACATGAATGAACGATCTAACCACAAAAATGCAGATAAATACTCGTATATTGAACTAACACCATAAGGTCCATAAATATTTGAAAAACCAGCTACTATATTGCTTTCAAGAAGCCACAGTTGATTATTGAGATGGTATAGACCAGCATCATAATGAAAATTAATATCATAACTTGTTGCTAACAAAATAATATAAATAGGAAGAGTTTTAAGAATACCTTTTACCTTTTCATAATATATTGGATGTTTAAAGTTTATAAATATAAAAAGAAGAATTAAGTAAGAAAGTTTGTTTTTTAGAGGTAGAAAGTAATTAAATATATATAAAAAATTACCAAGAAAAAATATACCCAATACTGGATAAAAAATTTGAATGTCTATACCTTGTAACTTCGATTCTTCATGAAAGTTTAATTTAAATATTTTTGAATTAATTATTATAAAAGCTCTTCCAAGTAAAAATAAGATAACAAAAAAAATATAGAATTTAATTAATAAGAAAACTATGTTGTCCATAAAAACATAATTATAATCTTAAAAATTTTTGGTTTGACAGAATATTTATTTAAAAATTTTATTAATTGTCTAAATTTTTTTTTAAATTAAGAAAATTGCTTTATAGATGCAATAAGTTCAATTACAATTTTTTTCTGTTTACTTGAATTAATATGGGCACCAATTGGAATATATAAGCCATCATTACCTAATTTAACTGAAGTGTTGAGATTATTTTCAAAATTTTTAAATCCTTCTGGTAATGCAGGTTGCAAATGTAAAGGCCAAAAAAAAGGTCTTGTTTCTATCCCTTTTTTTTGTAAGCTTTCTATCACTAAATCTCTTATATTTTTTTCTTTGAGCAAAACACCGAAGACCCAGTAGTGATTCTCAACACCGTTCCAGTTGCTAAGTTGTGTTTCTAAATGTTGACCTTCATTTTTTAACAGCTCTTGATAAAATTTACCTTGTTTAATTTTTAAGTTAATTGTATTTTTTAATTTTTTAATTTGCGAGATTCCAAGTGCTGCTTGTAGTCCTCCTAATCGATAATTCCAGTACAGATCTTCATGAACAAATCTTTTAGAGTTGTTAAATCCCAAATTTCTCATTAATTTAACTTTGTCAGCAAAATTAACATTATTAGTTAATATTGCCCCTCCCTCACCGGTAGTAACATGTTTATTTGCATAAAAACTCATGGTTGATAAATCTCCAAATGAACCACATGGCCTCCCTTCAACAAATTGACCATGGGCTTCTGCTGAATCTTCGATTAAATATATATTTTTATTTTTACAAAATTTTTCTATTTTAGTTGCTTCTCCTGCCAGACCATATAAATGAACCATAAGTACAGCCTTTGTTTTGTCAGAAAACTTACTACCAACACTTTCTAGTGTCATATTCCAAGACTTTTTATCAACATCACAAAAAATAGGGGTAGCGCCAGTTCTAAGTATTGCCGATAAACATGAAATAATTGTGAAGGAAGGTACTATAACTTCATCGCCCTTTTTTAAATCTAAGCTTTGAAAAGCGAGATCTAGAGCAGTACTACCATTTGAAACAGCAATTGCATATTTTCTTTCAAAAATGTCAGCTAAATCAGATTCAAAATCTGCAACAGTAGGACTAGTACCTGATATATTATTCCTAAATAATGACCTTAGAACTGAAAACTTATCTGACAGTGTTAATCTTGGCTCAAAAACTCGAATCAATTAAAACCTAACTTTGTCAATGCTTTCATTATATGGCCCTTGTTTTACTTCAATAAACTTCGTGTTCTTTTTAACGTTTAATCCATGACCGCCGCTAATCAAAATGAGCATACTCCCTCCATTAATTATCCCAGATTGGCAAAACTCTAAATCTTCATCAAAAATTTCATATTCGATTTCACCATCTAATATAATTAAAACTTCACTGGTTGTATTGACGCTTCTTTGTTGAGGTGGATGAATGTGTTTTAAAATATTATCGTTTTTCTCTAAATTAAATGTAGCAACTTGTAGTTCTGCTTCATTATCCGTTACAAAAAATTTGCTTTCTTTATTAGAAATATAATCAACTACCATTGCAAGTAATTTGCCGTTTTTATCTTTAATTTCCATTTTTTCTTACTTTAATTGCTGTAACAATATATGGATATCCTCTTTTTAAAAGTTGTAAAAAAGAATTTGCAGTTTTTGATTTTCCATATTTTCTTGTTTCGCAAACATAACCATGTTCAATAATATTGATATTTGAATTTAATAAACTAGCTACTACGTCAATAAAATATTCCCCGTAAGAATGCCTTTTAAAAGAATTAATCGAAAAGTTACTTTTATTTCCAACAATAAATCCACTTGTGATATCAAATACTTTAGATTTAAATATGAAGCGTAATAGCTTGTTAAATAAATTAGAAAATATCATTCCTAGTACTGTGTCATTTGATTTGTATACATTTAAGACAGCTTTAATTATTGATTTTTCCTCTAATTCAAGTATGCCTTTATATGCACCCCCATCTACGAACCTTGATCCAATAATTACACAGTCTTGGTTTTCTATTAAGATTTTAACCATGTCTTTAACACTTTTTGCTGGCATTGAACCATCTGCATCCATCCAGAGAACATAATCATATTTTGATTTTTCAATACCATCCCAAATAGACATGGGTAGTGAAGGTGTTGATTTTCTTTTGTAGTAAACAACATTATTATTTTTTAAGTTTATAAATTCAACCAATTCTTTTGTTCCATCAGTTGACTGATCATCAGAAATAATTATTTCAAATTCTAAATTATTAATATCACTTAAATTAGCTATTAAGTCTGGGATTAAAATTTCAAGGTTATCTTTTTCATTTAAAGTCGGGAGAATAATAGATAAGTTTATCATTTCTTTTCAATGATACTCATCGTTAAAACTAAAATTACTTTTTTAATTCAATTAGAAATATAAAGCCAAACATGTTGTTAACAATTTTTTCAAATAAATTATTTATTCTTTCTCCTAGATCAAGATTAATTATTGAGAAAAGCCAACCAAACGTTATTACTTTTTTTATCTTTACTTCTTTAAACTCATTACCAAGGTCTAAAGATTTTAGATTTTTAAGACGATACTTAGTCTTCAATGCACTCTCGTAATTTACATTTGAAAACATATAAACGATTTTCTGCATAAGTGAAAAGGCACCTCCATAGTTTGGAGTGGTAATTACTATTTTTCCGTTTGGTTTGACTAGGGTTTTTAGCTTTAAGATTAAACTTTTACCTTCCTCTAAATCTAAAAATTCTAATAAACCTGCGACAGTTATTATTTCAAAATAATCTTGATACTCCTCAAAATTAAATTCTTCTATAGTTTTAAAATTACCAAAATTGCTATATTTCGAAGTTGCGTATTTTATTTGTAAATCTGATATATCTACACCAATTGAATTTTTCATTACAAATTTGCCTATAAAAGTACCTGGGCCACAAGCATAATCTAGGTGATTTGTATCCCCATCTGTAAAAGCTTGGAGTTTTTTACATGTAATTTTGTGCCAATTAGCCTGCAAGCCCCTTTTTTTTATTAATCCTTTTTCTAATATTTTGTCATAATACCCAACTTCGAATTCAGAAACCCAAAATTCACTCATTTTGATCACCAATTTTTAATTCATACATATTTTTATACTTTTTAAAAAGATTATTTATAAATACTATTTTCTCATCATTATTTAATTTATGTAGTATTTCTACATCATGATTGTATTTGAACAATTCTTTTCTATTTTTTATGCTTTTATAGCCTTCTTCGTAAGCGATACTCGGATTTTTAGGAGTTAATTCTGGAAATTTAATTAAATTTACAAATATTGCATTATTTAGTTTAAATTCTGCCAATAAATAACCAAATTTAGAGAACTCTTCAACTGCAGCAGTAAGAGAGCAGCCAAAAAAGTGATCTCCGTGCCAAAAGTGTTCTTGATCATACTTTACATTAAAATAAATTGGCGGTGGTATTTTTTCATTTATTTCAATAGAAACTATGTCTGGTCTGTAACCCAGTTGAAATAGGCTCTTAGATACTTCAAGGTCATATGAATCAATATCAATATTTAAAAATGAAAAATTTTTAGGTACTTCGTAATCAAGAAGAATATCAACAATGCTCTCTGGTGTTACTTTTTTATTTGCTAGTGATATGTTTTTGTATTTTCTATATACGTATTGCAACTTAGAAAATTTATTATCATCGTACTCTATTGAGAGACCATGCCAATTTGGCATCTTTGCAAATTCTAAAGTTGAGGAAGAGCTTACTCCATCACTAGCACCAATATCTACGAAATAATTGAAATCTAAATTATCATTTTTCAAATATTGCTTTACAGCTTGAGTTTCACCATGCCCAGAAAAATCTATGTTTTTTTTTGAAATTCTATCCAGCTTCCAGTAGGAAATTTTTTTTGGCTCAATTTTTTTAAGAAATTTTTGTATAAATCTTGGTGTATATTTTTTATACCAATAAACCATTTGATTGTTCATTTAAACCTGTAAATAAGAATACCGGTATCAAGGCTTTTTATTATTAATTTATAAAAGTTTTTAATATATAATATTCGTATTAGTTATCAAAACAAAGAGTGTCTGGTTGAAATCTACGGTGGATTTGGTAATCAGCTATTCCAACTTGCTTTCTGCATCGATTTAAAGGAAAAGGGTCTAAATGTTTTGGTTAATACTAGAGATTTTAGACGAGTAGAAAAAGAAAATTCCGAGCACTTAACCGCTAGAAAGCTTGTTTTACCAACAGATTATTTTGGTTTGAATGAAATTGATAGCTTTCACTACCTAAAATATAAAATCAGAAGGGCTTTAAGAAAATCTAATACCATAGGTAATTTAATTTCAAATGATAAGATTTTTCAGCTTTTTAATGACAAAAATTTCAATATCAACCATCTAAAAAAAAAGAATTATTTTATAGGTCACTGGCAAAATTTAGAAATTATAAAAAATAATAAAAAGAAGATTGAAGAATCTATTAGTAATAATACACTTTTAAAAAAAGCATTAAATAATGAAAATTACAAAGATACTACTTTAATTCATGTGCGTAGAGGTGACTACTTAAAATTTAATGAAGAGCTTCCGATATCATATTATGAAAAGTCAATTGAACTGATTAAACATAAATCAAAAAATACTCAATTCATGGTTTATACAGATGATATTGCCTGGTGTAAAAAACAAGATATTTTTAAAATAGTTGCTGATTTTTTCACATCAACTGATAGTCCTCAAGATACCGTTCTAACATTTAGCTCTATGTTACAAAATAAAAACTTTATTATTGCGAACAGTACTTTCTCTCTATTAGCAGCAACTTTAGGGAAAAAGAAAAATTCAATAATTACTTATCCAGACCCTTGGTTTAAATTTAGAAATTACAATAAAAATATAACTGACAATGACTGGGAAAGGATAAGTTATTAGTTTTATGAAAAATAGTGATGGCCCATTAGTTAGCATAATAATCCACTCATTTGATAGGTTCGAATATTTGTTGAATGCAATTGAAAGTATCAAGAATCAAACTTACAAAAATTATGAATTAATTTTGATTAACGATGATTCCAATGAAAAAGAATATTATGAATACAATTTTCCAAATTTTATTAAGAAAATTGATATAAAAAGAAACAATATACCTCAATGGACAGGATCTAGACAAGCTTTAATAAATATAGGGGTTAAACAATCAAATGGAGAATTTATTGCACTACTTGACGATGATGATTATTGGCTTCCAAATAAATTAGAAATTCAAATTTCTAAAATGCTAGAACATAAATCAAAATTCTCTTCAACAGAAGGATACTATGGAGAGGGTGTGTATCGTAAAGATGTAGATTATAAACTATACAACGAAGAACATTTTTTTAAGATTCTGAAAAAAAAATATAAAAAAACTGACTTTATTCAAAATGGAAAATTTCCGCAATTATGGACATATGAATTTTTAAAAGTTCACAATTGTGTAATTAAATCTAGCGTTGTTTTCGAAAAAGAAATATTTAATCTACTTGGGGGTTTCAGGGGTATCCCAAAGTTGGCAGATTATGACTGTTGGCTTGGATTACTACAACTTACTGATTTACTTTATATAGATGTTCCATTATTTTATTATGATGGTTCTCACGGAAGTGGTAAAAAATACGTTTAATTAAAAGTGAATAATTTTTTTATTCTTTTAAAGTAATATTTTCCTTTTTTTATCAAGCTAAATAATTTTGATTTAATTTTGTGTTCTAAAATGTAGTAATTATTTTGTATTGCATTTTCAATAATTAGAAATTCGTCATTTCTATTTACACGTTTTGATTTAATTTGATTTAACCAATAATGAATATTTAATTTTGAAAAATCAATCTTATCTTTTTCTAAAGAATAATAGAATTCTAAAAGTTTTTTTTCAGTTATTTCTTCATAACTGTCTACAAAAATAATTGGAAGCTCTTGGGAGGTTGAGAAAGTGTGATGTTGTTTAGTTACTGGAATATTTCCGGAGTATAAAGTTTCCCATATTCGGTGTGTATCAATGCCATTCCCCCATGGACATAATACAAATTTATAATTTTTGAGAGAATCGTGGTATTTGTCCAAAGATAGATTTGGATTTTCTACAATGGACCATTTTTCTTCCTGGAATTTTTCGTAAATACCAGTTCTTTCCTTAAAATTTGTATTTTTTGAAAAATTTAAATATAGAAAGTCTTTTGAATTACCTGTTAAACCTGAGAAATTAATATCTTCAACTAATATGTTTTTTGGTGAGTAGTTATTTGATAATCCTAAAGGTATGGGTATTAAATTATTACTTTTATAACCGACATTTATTGAATACCAATCTTTTATACAGTTAGGTTTAAGGTTAAATATTTTTTTTGTAATCAAAGTATCTGTCTGATTTGTAATTAACTTTAAATTTTTTAAATTCTTTATATTTTTTAAATCACTAAATAAGTTCTTTATCATATCCGAATTGCAAAATATTACGTCATTTTCTTTTAATTTGAATTGGGTTAACTTATAAAAAATTAAATTTTCGGTTTTGTTTATTGTTTTAAAATTCTGTAAATCTAGATTCTTAAACTGATCCCGTGTTACGATTTCGCTATAAACAACATCAGAATTTCTTGCAAAATTATAGCTGTTTAAAATATCTTCCGGCTTAATCATATATCTATAACACTAATTGATATTGGATTTTTATGGCTTGATCACATTAAATTCACTTGATCCTTGAATACTGTAAATCATAGTGAGAGCCCACAATAATAATGTTGTACCGTGGATATCAGGATAGTTTAATCCTTTTGTTATATGCATTCCATAATATTCAACTTGACTTTTATCTTTATAGTATGAAAACCCTAAACCATTGTGGTAATTTGCTTTGATAATTTTTTTTAAACTATTCAGATAATTAATTACTTCACTTTTTTTATAATTTGATTGAGTACATGATCTGTATAAAACATAAACCAAATCTACAATATCGCAACCCTCTGATTCAGGACTTATCGAAAGGCAAAAATCAATTATTTGTTCAGGTTTATGTATGGGTTTATTAATCCAGTCAAGACCTGTGATTACTTTCATCGCTCCATTAATTTTTTCATTTTGATTAATTGTGGAGTTAGTGTGATAAAAACCGGTTTTACTATTTAAAACTTTATCTAGAAAATTATATAATATTATTTCATTTTTTTCTTTCTGGTTTGTTTCAAGTTGAGTTGAAGTAAATACACAGAGTGCTGAATATTGTGCTCCTGCATTCCATGGTTTATTCCAATTAAGAGAGTTTAAGTAAGTATTTATAGATGATTCTGTTTTTGGAAAGTCATTATATTTTTTATCATTTGAAAATCCTACTTGATATAAAGTTGATATAGCTTGCTTAGATTCTGCTCTAATTGAATCAATAAAGTAATCCTCCGAAGTCCTTTTATCAGAAATTTTCAAAAATTTAAGTATTTTTTTAATTGAGTTCTTAACTGAATAATTATTGATTTTTGTACTGTAAAAATTTAATAAAGTATCGTCAATGTAAGAATTGTTTGGTAGCCCATTTTGATTTTGTTGAAAAGAATTTATGTAATTTGACCATTCTGTTTGAGTTTTATTATCAAGTTTTTCCCAGAAACCAGTCATATAGTGACATTTCAAAGCATAGCAACTAAACCCTAAGGTTAATTCATTTCCTAGTTCGGTGACTCCCATAGTTGTTGGAGAAAATTTAAATTTATTAGATTTATCTCTTAGTAAATTTAATAAATTTTCAACATCATTCTTTAAATTTAATTCCCAAACTTCTTTCATATCTAAGATTATATTTACAGTAAGTTATATTATTTAAGATAAACTTAATAATTTTTTTGAATAGAATTTACACGAGGTGAAAAATTAAAGCATTAGTTTTTGGAAGTAAAGGCCTTGTAGGCTCAGCAGTAGTTAGAAAATTTAAAAAATCAAATATAATTACAGAAGTAGTCGAGTCAACCAGGGAAGACACTGATTTATTTTCTTTAGAAGAGACAAAAAGAACAATTATAAATACTAGTCCGGATTTAATTATTAATGCAGCTGCAAAAGTTGGAGGAATACTAGCAAATAATACTTTTAGGACTGAGTTTATAATTGAAAATTTAAAAATTAATTTAAACATATTGGAATCATGTCTCGAATATAATGACGTTAAAATTATAAATCTTGGAAGTAGCTGTATCTACCCCCTTGATGCAAAAAATCCAATTAGTGAAGATAGTTTCATGACTGGAGAACTGGAGCCAACAAACTCACCCTATGCAATGGCAAAACTTACAGCAATTGAAATAGGTAGATCAATGAATGTGCAGTATGATCATAAAATTTTAAACCTAATGCCAACAAACCTTTATGGTCCTAACGATAATTTTTCGGAGAATGAAAGTCATGTCATTCCTGGGCTTATACATAAAATGCATTTAGCAAAAATAAATAATGATTCAGTATTTAAGATCTGGGGTACAGGAAAGCCTTTAAGAGAATTTTTATATGTAGATGATTTAGCTTCAGCAATAGAGTTTTTGATTTTAAATCAAGTAAATATTGACTTACTTAACATTGGAAGTGGAAAAGAAGTATCTATTCTTGAGCTTGCAAATTTAATAAAAAAAGTTGTTGATTACAAGGGAGCTATAGAATTTGATTTAGAAAAGCCAGATGGAAATCCAAGAAAGCTGCTAGATTCTTCAAAAATAAATGACCTAGGTTGGAGTGCAGATACAAATTTGTTAGAAGGATTAGAAAATACCTATAATTGGTATATCAAGAATATATAACCTTACTTAGACACATTCCAAGTAGGTTTGAGGAGTCCCTCTTTTATCAAAACATTCTCTCTTTCTGCAAGAAGTAAGTCGCTTTCTACCATCATTTTTACCAAATCTTTAAAAGAAGTTTCTGGTTTCCATCCAAGTTCTTTCTTGGCTTTAGTAGAGTCACCTAAAAGAAAATCAACTTCGTTTGGTCTAAAATACTTTTGAGAAGACTCAACATATTCATTCCAATCTAAGCTAACTACATTAAAGGCTTCTTGTAAAAAGTCTTTCACAGTATATGTTTCCCCAGTAGCCAATACCCAGTCATCAGCCTTAGGATGTTGTAGCATCATCCACATACCTTTTACATAGTCTCCAGCAAAACCCCAGTCTCTAGAGGCATCTAAATTTCCTAAAATGAGTTTATCTTGAATCCCTACACTTATTCTGCCTACAGCTCTTGATATTTTTCTGGTAACAAACGTCTCTCCTCTTTGGGGAGATTCGTGATTAAACAATATTCCATTTACACAGAAAAGGTTGTAGGACTCTCTGTAAATTTTTGTAATGTTATGTGCAAATACTTTAGATGCTGCATATGGAGATTTTGGGTCAAATAATGATTCTTCGTTTAATGATACTTTTGATGCTCCTCCATACATTTCGGACGAAGATGCTTGGTAAAACTTTATTTGCTTATCCGAAGTCCTTATTGACTCAAGAAGAGCTATCGAACCCAATGTACCAGTTTGAGTGGTGAAAACAGGATTTTCAAATGACACTGCAACATGAGATTGTGCAGCAAGATTATATATTTCGTCTGGCTTCACTGTTGATACAATTGTATTTAAAGAAGTAGAATCAAGTAAATCAGAGTAATGTAAGGTGAGCTGTCCAGTTTTGCCATATTCTGAAATTAAGTCTTCAATTCTTGTGGTATTAAATGTTGAAGATCTTCTTATTGTTCCATGTACAACATAGCCTTTTTCAAGCAACAATTTAGTAAGGTAGTATCCATCTTGCCCGGTAATTCCAGTAATTAAAGCAGTCGACATATTAAGGTATTATATTATTAAAAAAAACAAAAGAAGCGATTTATTTAATATCATTTTTATAAAATTTATAAAACATTCCTAAAAAGAAATAGTACATAAAAGGAAATTGCACACCTTCCATATTCATATCTGTCGCTGAATTAATAAATACTGGAATAATTATGAGTAAAATATCAAAAGTTTTGTATCTTGAGTACCAAATTAAAATAAAAATAAAATGAAAAATGGCAAATAATATTAATTGAAAGATCCCTCCCCTCGCCAAAATGTTAAATACATAACTATGAACATTTTCATTGAGGCCATCACGGCCAAGCCTGCCTGGGGCAGAAGGATCTGTCATAACAGGGATTATCTCGTTATACCCATATCCAGTCAGTAATAAATTTTTCTTATTTAGATCCTCTACTACATCTTGCCATATATCAAGCCTCCAGTTGGTGGTATTGTCGTGTGAAACCAGTCTTCCATCTTCAATATAAAAAGATAAAAAAGCTTTCCGAGTTTCTTGCTTTTTTGCAATTTTTTTCAAATTATTTGTAACTGACAGATCAGTCAATACTTCGGAATTTTGTGTAGGGTTAAACTCTATTCCACTAATTCGATAAGTTGAAAATAAAAAAGTTGAAGATGATATTAAGATTAAAACAAATAGAAATTTTGGAAATTTAATTAAATATTTAAATTCGAAAAGAACAATCAATAAGAAAAATATTGACGCACCAAAAAAAGATCCCCTGCTCATTTCAAGCAGTAAAGGTAGCAACAACGGAACTATTGCAGCAAAATATATAAAAGGAATTTTTTTATTATCTTGGGTACCAAAAAGTAATAAGCATGAAATGATTAAGACAAGCATGATGTCAGAAGCCTTTGTAAAAGTAAACTTGTCTGAATATTCACTAAAAAATGTCATGATGATGTCTGGATAATATCCAGAAGAAAATAGATAATGAACAATTGGTAAAGTTGCATATAGATATATGAATTTGGAGTAGATATTTAATGAAAAATTATTAGATTGTTGCAAATAATAAGATATATAAATTATTGAAGCAAGCCATATATAAGAACTAGTTTTATATGTATAAGTTGAAGTCAAACTAGTTTGAAAATATAAGAGACTCAATAAAAAAGTAAAGATAATAATTTTGTAAGTTTTTAATGAACCAGAAAAATCTTTTAAAAATAGCGCATCAGTAGTTTTTTTATTTAAAAGAAAAACAAAAAGTGATTGTAGAACGAATAACCCAACAATAATTTCACCTATTCTAAATCCAAAAATATATATACCCATGAAGCTTCTGTCAAATAATGAAGAGAGGGCAAATATTACATATAGAAATATCAAATAAGTGAATTTAAATTTATTTAAAATATTCATAGACTACAAAAATAATATATCATATATCCTGTTAGGTAATGAGGATACATGAGTAAAAAAAATATTTTATATGTTTTTATATCTGGAAGATTAGAAAAAATAGACCTACCTAATGACGAATATGCAAAAGAGTTTTTTTATGGTTACCATCATTTTAAACAGCTTCAACATGATGTTGCTATCGTTGAATTTAATGAGAAAAAATCTTTAGTGAACTGGATATATTATATCCTTAACAAACTAAGTGATCTTCCAATTTATGGTCAGTATCTCGTTACCAAAAGTA
>MDSV01128857.1_pt1 | contig 24514 bp, 25 predicted proteins | sample 810851 | NCBI WGS metagenome assembly MDSV01 (sample SAMN05326640, study PRJNA326480) | marine metagenome | isolation source: seawater | place: Atlantic Ocean: North East | collected 2012 | reverse complement strand
GCAACATTGTCATGGTGGAATGGGTGTTTCAAAAGATTACCCTCTCTACCGTTACACCCTTTGGAACAAGCACATCACCACGTCACTAGGAGCAGGGACTCAGACATTGCGTTCTCTAGGCTCCTTTTTAGCTTCAAATTAAAAAGATGCACCACCACGACCTCCTTATCATTGGAGCAGGATCAGGCAACACTATTATTGGACCTGAACACGACCACCTCAATATTGCAATAGCAGAACCAGCCGAATTTGGCGGAACATGCATGAATCGTGGATGCATACCTTCAAAAATGCTTGTTTATGCAGCAGACCTTTCGCTCTACGCTCAAACGGCAAATAAACTGGGTGTTAACTCTTCATTTTCTGGCGTCGAATGGGAAGAAATCCAAACACGAATTTTTGGGAGAATAGACCCAATCGCCGAAGCCGGTCTCAATTATCGTGAAAGTCTTGAAAATGTGACGGTCTATAAAGATAAAGCTTCGTTTATCTCTGAAAACACTCTTTCGATAGGTGAAGAGATAATTTCGGCTAATCAGATAGTCATAGCTGCGGGTGCTCACCCTGACATTCCCCAACTGCCTGGATTACAAGAAACACCCTTTCATACTTCCGATTCCATAATGAGGATTAGCCAACTGCCCGATCGAATTGTAATTATTGGCGGTGGGTTTATCGCAATCGAAATGGCTCATGTCTTTGGAGCGTTTGGTTCTGAAGTGGTAATGATTTTGCGTAGCAACGAATTCTTAAGGGAAGCCGACTCCTCTATCAGGGAACGCATCTCAGAGATATACAAAAATAGATTTACTGTCCATTTTTCTGAGGAAGTCGAACACGTTTCACACGAGGGCAAATTTTTTATTAAATTGAAACGAGAAAGCGATATAGAAGCTGACGAACTTTTGATAGCAACTGGTCGTAACCCCAATACCGTCTTTTTGGAACCTGAAAAAGGTGGTGTTCTTTGTAATGAATCTGGTTACATCATAACCGATGAGCATCTGCGTACTTCCGCTACTGGAGTTTGGGCTTTAGGCGATATAACAAATCCTCTTCAATTAAAACATACTGCTAATGCCGAGGCGAGAGTAATTTCCCATAACTTGCTAAATCCGGAGAATTTAATAAAGATTGACCGTTCTGTAACCCCTAAAGCAGTCTTCGGTAATCCACAAATAGCTAGTGCGGGTTTTAGTGAAGATGAGCTTTTGAGAGATAACGTCCCTCACTTGAAATCTATTAGAGAATATTCCGATACTGCATTCGGTTGGGCAATGGAAGATGAACAGGGCTTTGTGAAACTTTTAATTGACCCCAGTACCCGTCTTCTACTCGGTGCTCACATTATTGGTTATCAGGCGTCCACTCTTATTCAACAATTAGTAACTGCTATGAATTTTTCAATAACTGTTGATGAATTAGCACGCAATCAACTTTATGTTCACCCAGCTCTACCTGAAGTTATAGAACAAGCATTACTAGGTTTTGAAGAAAAATAGAACAGGAAAACTTATGAAAGAACTAAATAGAGAAACTGCACTGATAACCGGTGGTGCTTCCGGAATAGGACTTTCAACAGGAAAACGTTTAGCCGAAGCGGGAATGAACGTAGTTCTAGCTGATGTTGAAGTACCGGTTCTGAATGAAGCTGTGGCTGAACTTGGAGAACTCGGCTATAAAGCAATGGGTATTCATTGTGATGTAAGCGATATGGCTTCTATGGAAGAAATGAAAAATCAGATTGAAAAGGAATTCGGTAACCCTAAAGTGGTCTGCCTTAACGCTGGTGTCGGATTTGGTTCTTCTATCTCGGAAGCAACAATACGTGACTGGGAATGGGTTGTGGGTGTAAACCTATGGGGAGTTGTAAATGGTTTATGCACCTTTCTTCCAGATATAAAAAAAATGGGTGAAGGACATATTGTTATGACCTCCTCTATAGCTGGACATATATCTGTTCCGAACCTTGGCCCTTACAGCGCAACAAAGTTTGCAGTCGTATCTATAGCTGAAACGCTCCGTCAGGAGTTGCTAACAGAAAATTCTAAAGTGGGTGTCAGTTGTCTTTGCCCAGGATTTGTATCGACAAATATTTGGGATTCAGAAAGAAACCGCCCGGAGAATCTACTTAACAACTCTGGTGATGAATCAACTGATGAAGAATTTCTTCAGAGGGAAGCTTTCATGGAGTGGATGAACGCTAATGCTAAGCAACCTTCCGAAGTAGCCGAACTTGTGTACCAGGCTATTTCTAATAATAAGTTTTGGATTTTCACTGATGACCAGCATCTGAATGGAGTTAAAGCAAGACACTCTTCAATAGTGAGCGGTGAGGAATTGCCGTGGCCTGCACCACCTCTAATAGATCTCTAAACTATAAAGATTGGGCTGTCTCACGTGCCCACCTGTAGTCAGATTTTCCGTTGGGTCCACGTTTCAGTTTTTCAACGAAGACCACACTTTTGGGCACTTTGTATCCTGCTAAGCGTTCTTTTACATCGTTTAGCAACTCCGCCTCTTCAAGCGTTTCACCTTTTTTCACCTCTACAACTGCAGTCACTGCTTGACCCCAACGCTCATCAGGAAGACCTACGACATTGCAATCAATGACTAAGGGATTGATTTTCAAAGCTTCTTCGACTTCCTCGGGAAAAACCTTTTCTCCTCCTGTATTAATACACTCTGATCCTCTACCTAGAAGTGTGATAGAACCATCTTTCTCAACTGAGGCCCAATCGCCTGGTATTGACCATCTCCGACCGTTAATAGTGGGAAAGGTCAATTCTGTTTTTTCAGAATCTTTGTAATATCCAACAGGCAAAGGATAGCCGAGCGCGAGTTTTCCAGTCTTATTCGATCCGGGTTCAATTTCCACACCATCTTCTGAAAGAACTCTTGTGTGTTCTCCAAGAAAAAATTTGGCTGTCCCCGTATCCTTCTTCCTTCTCGAAGTCACATGTTTACCCATTCCAGTTCCTTCACTAGAACCTAATGCATCCAAAATGGTGCAACTGTGAAGGTTCAGGAGGCGCTCTTTCAAAGGGGCACTGAACATAACCCCAGATGACATCACTAACCGAAGGGAGGAAATGTCCCTAGCAGTACCGTTTTCCAATGACATCTCGAGTTCATCAATCATGGGTCGAGCAAATGCATCACCGACAATCGTAAGCATCGTTATTCTGCACTTTTCTACCATTTCCCAGAGTTCTTTGGGATCAAACGTTCTCGAAGAAAGCGTGGCTACTAAACCTCCATGTGTATGGGTGCCCAAAGCAGTCAGGCTTGAAGTTCCATGCATTAGTGGTGCAGCACAAAGTTGTCTTATCTCTTTAGCATCGTCCGTAACTATTTTCGCTATTTTGGCGGCTTCTTCAGAACTTTCCGGAACTCTCGCTCCGAGTGAACGAAAAGTTTCTGCCATCCCTCCCATAAGTCCAGCGTGCGACCACATCACCGCTTTCGGACTACCAGTCGTACCGCCTGTGTAGAGAAACCACAAGTCCTCTCCTGATCTTTCAATACGCTGAAGTGGTTCATTATTTACAGCATCTTCGTAATTGATAATCCAATCCTCGGGGACACCTTCACCGATTCTTATAAAAACCTTCAGTTTCGGACATCTTGAACGAACAGACTCAACTCGCCCAGTCAAACTTGAATCAAATATAACGGCCTCAGCATCGGCATTATTCAAAATGTAAGCCAGCTCTTCGTCAAGATAACGGTAATTAACGTTTGCTGGAATCGCTCTTATTTTGAAAGCGGCAAATTGACCTTCTAAATACTCCGAGCCGTTGTAACAATAAAAAGCTACTTTTGAATCACGTTTCAGACCTTTTTCAGAAAAAGTTTTTGCTAAAGAAGCTGAACGTTTTTCAAATTCTTCCCAAGATTCTGAATTCTCACCCGAATAGATAGCTGTTAGATCCCCTATTTGGTCGCTGATAGCTTCCCATGCAGTAGCAATATTTAGATTTCCATAAGTAGCAGACACGCTTTGAGGTTACCGCACACATTTAATTAGACCTAGCGTGACCCTAAAGCCCTCTATGATCTATGTAATGGGAAACACTTTTGGTTCTTTATTTAAAATATCCACATGGGGCGAAAGTCACGGAGGGGGTGTCGGCGTAGTCATCGACGGTTGTCCTTCTTTACTTTCCTTAAAGGAAGACGATATTCAGCGCGATCTAGACAGGAGACGTCCGGGGCAAAGCAAAATTACGACTCAACGTGCTGAATCAGATACTGCAGAAATACTTTCAGGCGTATTCGAAGGAAAAACGCTTGGAACTCCTATTGCGATTTTGGTCAGAAACGAAGATGCAAAACCTGCCGCATACGATCACTTAAAAGATGCTTATAGACCCTCACATGCCGATTTCACTTACGACGCGAAATACGGCATCCGGAACTGGCAAGGAGGAGGACGTTCAAGCGCACGCGAAACAATAGGAAGAGTGGCTGCTGGAGCTGTAGCCAGAGCGCTTTTAAATGAATCCACAAACATGGAAGTACTTGCATGGGTTTCACAAATTCACGACATAAAAGCAGATGTGCAATCTGAGACTGTCAGTATTGAAGATATTGAAGCTGAAATAACTCGGTGCCCAGACCGAGAAGCATCCGAAACAATGATTTCCGCAATAACTGAAGCTAGGAAAAATGGTGACTCACTCGGCGGCATCGTAACATGTCTTGTAAGGGGCGTCCCTGCGGGTCTTGGGGTCCCTGTTTTTGACCGAATCGAAGCTGATCTCGCTAAAGCTATGCTTTCATTACCTGCTTCAAAAGGTTTTGATATAGGGAGTGGATTCTCTGCTGTAGAAATGACTGGAAGCGAGCATAACGACGCTTTTGAACCTGGTGCTTCCATGCCAGTAACTGCATCTAACTATTCGGGTGGTGTTCAGGGTGGAATTACGAATGGTTCAGAAATTATATTCCGCGTTGCATTCAAACCTACTGCAACGATTTCATCTCCTCAGAAAACAGTTGATAATAGTAACAATCCCATCACTCTAGAAGCGAAAGGAAGACACGATCCGTGTGTCCTTCCACGCGCTGTGCCTATGGTAGAGGCCATGACTCTTCTTGTCATGGCGGATCATTGGCTCAGAAATCAATCTTCACGAATTGCTACTAAATGAGATTTGTACTCACGCTCAATTAAACTACTAAAATGGGAAATGACATGAACAATAACGAAGAAACCGAAGCTTCACAGAGGTTTCAGACGAGCCTGCCTTTGATGCATGAAATGCCTATTTTTAAAAACCTTGAAGATGAAAGACAACATAGAAAAGAGCGACTAGCCGCAGCTTTCCGAATTTTTGGTCGTTATGGCTTCAGTGAAGGAGTGGCCGGACACATAACAGCGAGAGACCCAGAGGAAACAGAGTGTTTTTGGGTTAATCCATTCGGAATGAATTTCAGTCATATATCAGTTTCTGATCTTCTATTAGTTGACCATAATGGCGAGGTAATCGAAGGAGATTACGCTGTGAATCAAGCAGCATTTGCCATTCATTCTGGCATCCATATGGAAAGGCCTGAGATTGTTGCAGCAGCGCACTCTCATTCGCTTTTTGGCAAGGCATTCTCATCGCTTGGAAAAACCCTTGACCCATTAACGCAAGATAGTTGCATATTTTATAACAACCATGTTTTGTTCGATGATTTCACAGGAGTGGTACTTGATCCACTTGAAGGTAAAAGAATCGCTGCAGCTCTAGGCCACTGCAAGGCCGCAATACTCAAAAATCACGGTCTTTTAACATTAGGTGAAACAGTCGATGAAGCACTTTGGCTTTTTGTCACGATGGAAAGAACTTGTCAAGCACAGCTACTCGCAGAAGCTGCTGGAGCTACTCAACTTATAGACGATGAAACGGCAAATTTAACTAATAAACAAATTGGTAATGCTTTTTCGGGTTGGTTCAGTTCCCAACCATTATTTGACAAAATATTGATTGATGAACCTGATTTACTTGACTAGCACCTCAAGCAGCGTCTGACAAAAAAAGTCTTTCAATATCGCTTCTATAAAGAATCCGAATACTCAAATCGGGTCTTTGTGCCTGCAACCTTCTAACTTTTCGATTTTTTCTCGTTACCAGCGACTGTTTAAGCGTTGTAACTTCTAGGTACAAATTATGTTCAGGTAGGAAAAAATCAGGTGTGAATGCTGATCTTGGTTGACCTTGAGAATCTCGTTCCAAAACAAAAGTTGTGGGCTCATATTCCCATTCAATTCCGTAAAAATCTAACAAACCTGCGATTCGTTCTTCAGATTCGTGAGCAAACGATGATGAAAATTTACGATCAGGGATTTTTTGAGGTTCACTCATAAAAGTGATCTCTCTCAGCTCTTAAAGCCACTATTGACCAACTGCCTTATGCTCAATTTCGTTACTGGATCTTTCATCGCCTGGAAAGAGTTCGACAATTTTTGAATCCAGATCTTCCTTGACGCCCGCCATTGGCAAAATATTCAAGACACCTTGTCCATTGTGGATAAGATCTATTATCTCATCTTCTCCACGTTGCACCATTACAGAAGATCCCTGAATAACTAAATTCACTTGCACTACATCTTCGTCAAGTTTGTCTTCAAGGAACTCGAAAACTTTTCTAATCAAAGCCAGACGTATACCTGAATCTATTAGAGCTTTAACGGCTTTCAACTTAAGTAGGTCTCGGTAGGTGTACCTCCGTTTTGTTCCACTACCGCTCGCATCAGCAAGCGATGGCCTTATGAGATTAGTCCTCGCCCAATAGTCCAATTGTCTGTATGTAATACCAACAATCTTTCTGGCCTCGTCACCGCTATAACCTTGTTCTTTAATCATGCTCTTCCTCTCTCGCGCGAAAAACATGCATATCTTCGTATTCCGCTCAGAGAACTACATCAATGTTATTACATAGGTTAGAACGCAACAAACCCGAGGTCAACAACCGCGCATTAATAAAGTTTATAAAAGTCTTTAACCAGCGAAATCATCAGGGTTAACGTTGTCGAGAAATTCACGAAATTCTTCGACTTGAACATCACTAATTGGTTCCTCTTCTTCAGGAGGGGCCACATATCCGGCTTCTTCAAGAACTTCCTCTTCCACGAAAACATCAGCCCCCATACGAACTGCCAACGCTATTGCATCAGAGGGTCTTGCAGAAAGCGCTTCGACACCTGCAGGTCCTCTTAGGTAGATATCAGAATAAAAGGTCCTATCCCGTAGTTGAGTTATAACCACTCTTTCAAGAGTCGCGGAAAAAGTCTCCAACACTGTGACGAATAGATCGTGTGTCATGGGCCTTGGGGGCTCCTGGCCGGCAAGAGTTAAACCAATAGCAGTTGCTTCGGGCAAACCTATGAATATCGGCAGGAGCCTCTGTCCTTCTTTTTCGCGAAGAAGTATTACGGGTGTATTAGAAGGTAAAACCTGCTGGACTCCCACCACTACCATTTCATTCATTGTTGCCCCCAAAACTGTTAACTTGCTTCAACTGTTTCCTTACCCCGCGCTATTCTTACTATTTCATCTGTCAATTTAGACTCGCCCTTTTCGAATTCTTCATCAAGAAGTTCTTGGTTAGCCGAGACAACTGAGGGAAGATTTCTAAACATCCCTAGGTGGTCAATCCCATATCCAACAATAAAACCTTCTTGCAGAACAAAGCCAGAATACTCAACCTTGACAGGAAGTACTCTACGATCAGAACGATCGAAAAGTGTGCAGACCCTAACTTCTGCTGGTTCATGAGTCTCCAGATGACGCCGAAGAAAATCTAATCTAAAACCGGTATCCACCACGTCTTCAACCAACAAGACATTACGACCTGAGACATCGATACCCAGATCTCTTGTAAGTCGAACCCTTCCCGTATTTTCCTGAAAAGAGGTTAAAGCCAAAAAGTCTGTCTCGATTTCATGATTAAGCTTCCTCACTAAATCAGCGAGAAAAGGCAAACATCCTTTTAGCACGCCTACGACTACATCTCCTTCACCCAGGTAGTCGTCTAGCTCAATAGCTAACTCCATAATCCTGGCATCAATTTCTTCTTTATTTTGCAATAACTTCGGAGAATCCATATCACCAAGTTTCTAGTCCATCTAGAGAGAGTTTTAGTAGACACTTGTGAATTTCTCTGCCCAAAATAACGACTTCTTCTAATTCCCGCTTAGCTTCAGTTCTGGATTCCATGTCGCCGCTTTTAGTTTTACCTGACAATAGTTGTTCAATGACACCTGCTTCTCTTTGAGCAGCGACCAGGTACATACGTAAATGCCTAGTTTCCATTCCTAACTCAAAAAGACGCTTTGCCGATTTTATAGTCAATAAAGAATCACCCTCGAAGATTTCTTTACTCCCAACTCTCCGACCTTTCAGTAATCCCAATTCAGTCAACTCTTCAATTTTCTCTTTTGAAACACCCGAAGCTCTTGACAATCCTTCAACATCCAAGCTAATTCCAGTAGCTAAAAGACTCTGAGTGTCTCCTGCTTTTAAGCCTGAGTCACCACTTCCAGTATCAGACTTAAAATCAACACCAGTCCGCTCTAACCTTTCTTTTAGAGCCTTGAGTGGGACGAAATAGTCTCTTTGTTGTCGCAGAATCCACACCAGTTGCTCTAAGTCATCAGTAGAAAACTTTCGGTAACCTGATTCCGTCCTAGCAGGCTTTATTAAACCCTGAGATTCCAAATAACGGATTTTTGAAACAGTAAGTTCGGGGAACTCTCCTATTAAGCTTTCGCAGACTTGACTTATATTGAATAATTCGTGTTTTGACAAGTCAACATTCCATCGGTTCTATGCCATTCCATGGAAGAAAACAAGTTTGAAACGTCCGATTTGTAGCACATCACCATCTGTCAATTCTTCAGAACGAACGCTTTTCCCGTTCAAATAAGTTCCATTTAACGATCCGGTATCCGACACAGTGTAAATACTCTCGCTTCTTTCAAGAATCGCGTGTTGTCTTGAAACTGTCACGTCATCAAGAAAAATATCCGCGTCTTTTTCTCGGCCTATCGAAATCAACTCAGAATCCAGTGCGTAACGAGAACCTGATCGTGGCCCAGACTCAATAACAAGTATCCCTGTGTCCGTTTCGAACATTTCTCGATCTAGACGATGGGGAATTTCCGGATCCATTTCAATTGCATCAGTCACCTCGTCATCATTAAAAATACCGAAACCTCCATCCTTTAGTCATCCCTCTAAAAATAAACGGTACGAATCAGCATTCAAAAGCCCACTTACCGGACCCGAATCATCTCTGAGCATTAAACAAATCCAACCTTCTCCATATGGGTCATCATTTATTTTCATAGGGTGCAATTCTAAATCGTCATTAACTTCAAAAACTTTTCCGGACAAAGGGGCGGATATTTCTGAAACTGACTTACTCGATTCCACTTCGCCCAAAATTCCACCTATTTCTATTAGCTGATCAATCTCCGGGAGGTCAACAAAAACAACTTCTCCTAGAGCATCTTGCGCATAATCGGTCACCCCCACCCGAATGAAACCATCTTCTTCTATTCGAACCCACTGGTGATCCTCAGAATACATAAGGTCTTCTGGGATGTTCATAAATTTGAAACTAGCGGCAAAAGCATGATTTTTATAATGCGAACAGAAAAATTAACAGAATGATCTACTTATTTTCACGAATTTCCTTGAGAGCCTCAGATGCAAGAGGTATGTACATAAAAGCGGCAAACCAAGAAATGAGCAACCCTGGAACTCCAGTAACATAGGCAAATACAGCAAAAAACTCACTTATAGAAATTGATGATTCACCTGCTAAAAAAGAGGGCACCGCAAACAACATCGCAAAAGTTCCTGTTTTACCCCACCACAAAACATCAATTCTTCTGGCACCAATAAGAGCCAATGAAACTGTGGCTCCACCAACAAGCAACTCTCTTACAAGGGCGAGTAAAGCGAACCAAAGTGGAATTGACCCATCAATTATCAATGAAGGTATAGAAACTATGAGCAATAATCTGTCAGCGGTGGGATCAAGAATTTTTCCTAGTTCTGAAGTTTGATTGAATCTTCTAGCTATCCAGCCATCTACCCAGTCCGTGGCTCCGAGTACCGCTAAAAGAATCGCTGCCGCTGACCTATTTTCAGCCCCTAAAAGAATCCACACAAAAAGAGGAATGCAAAGAAGACGCAACACACTTATAAAATTGGGAACAGTGAAAATTCTGTTGTCCATAATTTCAATCTATCTATCTTCTAATAGAGAATCTCAACGTGCTGCGTTTGACCAAAGTGGTAATACTTGAAAAGCTAGTCTGCATGTCAACTATTTTCACCCAAATACTCTCAAGGGAAGTCGATGGATACATACTTTGGGAAGACTCGAAGTGTTTCGCTTTCCTCGACATAAGACCAATAAATCGCGGTCATACTTTAGTCGTACCAATAGAGGAAATCGACTTATGGACCGACCTGCCCGAAGAGACAATTTCTCATTGTATGAAAGTTGCTAAAATAATTGGTGAAGCACAAATGAAGGCATTCAAGCCAAAACGTATTGGTTTAATGATTGCTGGATTCGAAGTGCCACATGTGCATTTACACGTAATCCCAATAAACGATATGAGTCACCTTGATTTCGCAAATGCTAATTCAGATATCTCAAATGAGGAATTACTATCGGATTTCAATCGTCTGAAAGGCTGTCTTACCTGAGATGGTTGACAGATATACGAAAATCAACCTGTTCCGGGTTTACGAATCCACGTTTGAATTCCTTTTGATTCATAACGTCTGTCAAACTCAAGTTCTTTCATTTTCTCTTCAAAGTTAACCAACTCGGAATTCGACCAATCGGCAATATTTTCATCAAAAATTACTGCGTCGAAACGCCTCAACTGCTCACGATTCGGAATAAAAGGAATGTCGACCTCTAAAACGAAAGCATTTTTACGTTCCGCGATTTCTGGATATAAATTAGCTGGCACGGCAACACTCGCATCTTGTCCCAGCCAAAAAACAGACGTAACTCTGGCAATATCAGTCTGATCTCTTCTACCCCATTCCCATGGCTTTTCGAATGGAGAGGAAGCTGAATCCCGGATGAAAAAAACGGTCGCTGTTAGCAACAGGACAGTTAAAATTTTCTTACCAACGATAATTCTACTAACACCCGATGACCCCATTTTCATAAGTGCATAAATAGCAGAAATGAAAACAAAGGCAAGTACAGCCACATCCTGCTGTGGATTACCTAATACGCCCACTGGAACATCAGCTATCAAATAAAAGACAAGCAAAGGAACTGCCGGCAACACATATCTCAAATGAATAAGTGGTAAAAACAAAAGTGGGGCAATGATAAGGATTACTTGCTCGAAGTTTCTCCGGAGTAGCAAATCCTTAAGTAAACCCAAAGGATCAGACAACATCCCGAAAATCACGTCTAAAACACTTCCTCCAAAATGTTGAAAAGCAATAATATGCGGGTAGCTACCTGAGCCAATTGAGGGTTGAACCCAGAAGGCCATGATCAGAAACCACGCTAAACCGCACAAAGAAACTATTCTGCCAGCAAGTTTTTTGTTTTCTAATAAAAAAATTACTCCAAGAGCTACTACTGCCAGGCCTAAGTCCGCCCGTGAAGTCAAAACAAGAAGAATCAAGCCTGAACTGACCCACCACTTTTCGTAGTGTCCAGATAGATAAGCAGCCAACAGAGCAGGAATAGCTAATGCTTCGGGATGAAAACCTGCAAGATTTAAATTATGTATAGAAGGATGCAGAGAATACGCGAAAGTAAGAACTGCTGCGCCACCAGTTCTTAAATTCGCGGGACCCCTTGCAATCCGCCATATAGGCACAACAGCAATTCCCAATGAGAGAGACTGCATCACCAACAAGAACTCTCCTGTTGGAAACAACCGTGCGACTAAAGATATTGGCCAAAATAGCCATGCCGCTTGAAGTGCGAAGATATTTAACCCCAGCTGGGTTATCTCGGGCGACTCCCCTATCTCCATAAGGTGAGAAGCCTGAATATAGTAACCAATTTGTTCCCCAACACTCAGATCTTTGAATCGCGATAAGGAAAGAAGAACCAGTGACAAACTCAGTAAAAAGGCCCCAAACCATGGAATTATACGATCAGCTATTGGAGAGTCAAAATGTGCCTGCCACCGTAAAAGCGTTATATCTGCTTTTCTACGGAGATTAACCATAGTAGTTGCGACTTGTTCACTAGTACGCTCTAAACCCTTAACGCCGAATACGCCATCCTGATCAAAAAGGAATTTTTTCCTATTCAATTATGCACGACCCTGCTACTGAACTTTCAGAACTAATGCCTAAATCTATTTCAAGTTCGTCTCCTGGGGCACCGCCAAATTTCGGTATAACTACATTTTCAACACCTTCTGGGACTTCAATTGTTCCTCGGACTGAAAGTACTTCCCATCCATCCAATTCTGCTGTAGGACTTTCGACAGCAAATCTAACCTTCTCGGCCCAGCCGACACCGCCTTCAGGAAATTCTTGTGGATTATTTCTTTGTGGTATAGCTATTGGAAGAATAAGTACTGAACTACCAAGACACGTCGGGACAGTTTTAGTACCTTGAATACCTGAAGAACAATCAACACTTGACCCAGCATGATAAAGGACATCCAACGGCCTCAGGTTGTTTGTTGTGACAGACACCATTACGCATGACTCGGAAACCCAGCCATCAGGACCGACTAAAGCAATTTGACCTTCCCCATATTGAAAAACAGTCGCACTCAATACACCAGGAAGAATTGGGAGAGTATCATTAGGTACATCTACTTCTATCCGATCCATCAATTGCCCTTTACCCTGTTTAACAGCTACAACTCGTTCGGCGGTAGCAACTAAAGCAGGTTCGGTTACGGGATTGGACAGAGCGAGATAATTATTATTAGATTCAATGCTCTCCGTGCTCGAAACTTCGGAGAAGCGCAGACCGAATCCAACTTCCTCTTCAGAGCCTCCTGTAAGAGATTTAAGTGCAAAGAAACCGACAAGAAGTAAACCAATACCTATTCCTGCCGTTATCAGGCGCCTTAGCACGGCACTCTGAAGTTCTGATGCTACTGCCGCTTCACTACGCCTTTCGGCCCTAGATCTTGGTCCGAAGGCTTCTGATCGACTGCCCCCGCTCAATAGAGAAGCCCAACTCTTTACGGTTTCTTCTGGAAAGCGAAGAGCCAAGCGAGCGAATTCCTCTTCCTCATCTGGTCCGAAAAGCAGCAACAGGTCATTTTCTTTAGCAAACTCAACCGGATCTGCCGCTTCAACCGTGTCTCGCTCCCCCGCTAAACGCGTTAAGAACTTTTTTATTTCTTCATCTGCTTCCTCCGAAGACCATCTATCTCCTGGCAAAACCTGATATGCAGATACCGGTGAATTGGAGGACTTTCTAATACGAAAAAAAGTTTGTCGTCTTACACGGGTTTCATCAGAGGCTTCTATTTCCTGGTCTGACTCTTTCACCAATTCGTTAACGTCTTGGCTCGAACTTTCTTCGTCTACTTGATTTTCTTTATCCGTATCGCCCATTACTGCCCTTTGGTGCTTCTCCAAGAGGCTACGCAATAGACGCTCCTCAAGTGAGTCACTTGAAAGTTTTTATTTACAATTCTTAACTTGACACTTCAACCGCAATACTAGGCATTAGTCTCATCCGACGGTCAACATTTTAAGCATTCAGGAGATTCATTAATGAAAAAGAGAAGCATGCAATTTTTTCTTCTGATTTCTCTGCTTGCATCTGCCTGTTCAAGCACTAATGATCAAACAAGTAGCATGCCTGCCTCTGACCGGACAACAGAGACAACAATGAGTCCTGCCGCTACAAACATAATTAGTGAAAATAGCGAAACTGCATCTTCTGTTCAGATGGAAAATACTGAAGCGAAAATTAGTACACTTTCTGAAAATATTGAATACTTTAAAGGCTTTTCTTCAAATTTCTCTGAGGGGAACTCTCAAATTACCCGAACCCATCCATTCCAAACTCTGGATTCATTTTGCACCAACTACCCTCCTATTAAAGAGGAAGTATCCCCTACAACTGTAGAAGTAAAAAAAGGTGACTCTCTTGCAAAAATAGCTTCTAAATATGACCTCACACTTAACGAAATACTAGAAATCAATGACATATCAAATCCAAATTTAATTTTCGTAGGGCAAGAAATTCGCGTTGGAGAACAGCTTCAAGTAGGACTTGGTCCTCAATCTACTGGTAGAGGAATAACTGAAAATTCAGTTTCAATAGTCACCATAAACTCTTCAAATAATGAACTGAAAACTTTGGGTTTCGAAGATTTCAGCGTTAATCAATCTGAAATATTTTCCTCTTTCATAAAAATTCTAAACGAAGACTGTGGGGGTTTTCACGGTAGAAAAATTGACCATCAAGAAGTAACCACCTTTCCATTGAAAGCCTTCGACATTGATGTTTCGACTTTGGGGAATATCGCCTGTCTAAACGCAACCAAAGAAATTCCCTCTGTGATAGTGATTGATACTTCTCAGTTTTCTGGACCTCTAGAGCACTGCATTGTCAACGAACAAAAAACAGCTTTGATAACGACAAAAGTCTCACCTCGACAACATTCAACTAGCTCAGACAACAGACTCCTGAGTGACTCTTTCAGTACCGAACAAGCTCTTTCTTTAATGCTCGAATTCGCAGAAAATGAAGGACTGCTAACCAATCGGTCCATAGCTGTAATAGCAGACGATTCATTAGACAACTACGAATCTATAATTACAGGACTCGTGGAACCACTTCGTGCACTCAACTATGAGCCTGAATTCCATTTCCTCAACTGCGAAGGTGGAATCTTTTGCAAAGCAGGAATAGAAAGAACCATTGATGCACTTATAGATAGTCCGCCTGATGTTCTCTTCCCAACACTTAATCCTTTTTCATTGCCTGAGTTCTTAAGTCAGATGCGTCAAAGTGGTATACCGAAGCCACAAATAATTCAGTCTGCTTTTAATCAGCAAGATGATGAACAGTCAACTGATCACATTTTTAACTATGGAGGAAGTGGCGTTGCCGATTACTACGACGGGACTATTATTTTTTCTCACCCCTACGTAGAGAATCAAAGAATCAAAGAGAAGCAACTTTCACCTTTTGAAGAGATGTGTGTAGATGAGTATTCGCGTGTTTCGAATCTGGATCAACACATAAATGACGAGCGGAGGACTGAAACGATTTTGGAAATTTGCTCAATCACTCGCTATGTCGCACGGGCTCTCTACGACGCAGGGGTTAATCCAAGTCGACGTAGAATACATGAAAGTTTATCTAGTCTTGGATATGTAGACAGTCCTGGTCTCTCTTTTGGTTCGTTTGCTTTAGATAAACCAACAAGACCTTCATCTATCCAAAAAATGGAATATCAGTTTCCTTGTAGTATTAATACAGGAACTGAGAGTCAAAATTTTACAAGCTGCATTCTTCCTATTTCGCCACCAAAAAATATTTCTATGAATTAGATCAAAGGCTGATTTCGTAATAAAGATTTGTTGGGTCTTCTACTTTATGCTGAAGAAAGGAAGTAAATCCGGCTTCTTTTGTCATCGCTAGTAGTAACTCTGGGTTTAAACCCAGAGTTCCTAAACCAAGAGTGTCTGTATCTGACATTGCTGAAGATAAGCATGTAGTTATAGACGTCGCGTACATTAATGCGAGTACTGGATTTCTCAAATTATCGACCCAATTAGAAGAAGATTTGATTTCTTTAACCAAAAGGGTTCCATCGGTTTTTAAAGCACCGTGAATTGCTTTAAGTGCTATGTCTGGTCTTGGCATATCGTGAAGACAGTCCAGTGTCATCACAAAATCAGCATCGGCTGAGCTAGGAATGCTTTCTGCGCCAAGATCAAAAAGCTCTATATTTTCCTGTGAGGAAAACCTTTCTCGTGCTACTGAAATAGCCCTGCTTGATGGGTCATACCCAATGAAAGTCGACGCAGGGAATGTCTTCGCTAAAAGCTCTATAGCTAGTCCTGTTCCGCAACCCACATCAATGACCTTTGCTCCTGTTCTCATTTTTTCTTCTACACCGTTCAGCAAGGGTATGACTTGTGAAACTAGCAATGCTTTAGACATTGGGCCACACATAGCTTCAACTGCATGTTCCGAACCATCACCTTGACCGTCATAGTTCAGACCGATACCAGTTTTAAAAGCTTCTGCTATTCCGTCTATGACTTCAATTGGTTTCAAATTTGCAAAAACTGCAGCCGCATAGGTGGGTTTATCCGATTGAGATAAAACTGCAGCAGCTTCTGGTTCTAACACAAAATTACTTCCATCAGAAGTTTTAATCAGACCTGCTGCCGCATTACAACGAAGCCATTCTAAGACCCACCTTTCATGACATTCTGTTGATTTAGCCAAGTTTTCAGCTGTGGTATTGCCAACTCCATCCATCGCTCGATAGAGACCCAAACGATGGCCGAGATGAATCACCAAAGAGACCATCTCACCTTGTTTAAATAGCCAAGTGTCTAGCGAATATTTCGATAATTTTTCTAAATCAAGATCTTCATTCATTTAGTCATCCCCTTCTTCTCCTACAGCAATCCAAATTTTGCCATTTTTTTCATAACAAGGCATAACTTCGATATCACCTTTAGGGTCTCGCCTACCTTTTAGGTTCTCCTTGCAACCTTTGCCTGTTGTTGAAAAACGCCAAAAGTGGGTGGCGCAAATAATTTCTTCTCCTACTACTACACCTTCATAAGCAAGATGTGTCCACTGGTGTGGACACCGCGCTTCCATGGCGCACAGCTCACCCTTTTCCGTCTTCCATACAACCAGATCCCTCCCATCTATCGAGGTTTCAGTTACCTGACCAGACTGAGGCGGTTCTACGTCAGTTATTTGGAAGCTAGCTTCTGCTGTCAAAGATCAGACGTCCAAATACCTGGTTACGGCAAAAGCCGATCCAATCATTCCGATCGCTGCTCCAATAACAAGTATCCAAATACTCGTGTTCCATACGAATCCATCAGGAACTGCAAAACCTCTAAAGAGAGGAACCGCTTCTGATTTCTGAAAGTAAGCGAGAACCTTATTGTCAACCACAAACAAGGCTGGAACTGCTAGTCCCGCACCCATCAACCCATGAATGGTTCCTTCCAGCATAAATGGTATGCGTATGAACCAATTTGTTGCACCAACAAGTTTCATGACTTCAATTTCAGTTTTACGACCTGAAATCGCAGTGAAGACAGTGTTTAAAATAAGTACAGCTGAAACTGCTACAAGAACTATTGCTGCCAATAAAAGAGCCTGGCTTACTCTTGTTGAAAAATCTTCTATTTGTCGAATCGCCTCTGTTGCAGTTGCAACCTCTTTAACCCCAGGTTGTTCTGAGAATTGTCTGGCTAATTCCATGACATTGTCTGCATCTGGATCACTTGGAACAATCCGATAAGAAGGAGGCATTATTTCAGGAGTTACACTCTCAACTAATTCAGGCTTATCAACAAAAAGTTCGCGAAACTCTTCGTAAGCCGCAAATTTGTCTACATAAACATATTCTTTAATTGCCGGACTTGTGTCAAGAACTTTTCTTATTCCCTCATTTTGATTTTCCAATGCATCAGCATTCATAAAGACAATAAACTCAACTCCTTCTTGAAATTGCGCTGTTGCTTGATCTGCACCCTCTCTAATGAGCAAAGAAGAACCGACCAACGCCAAAGAAATAGCTACGGTCAAAATAGCTGCAAGAGTTAAGCTGAGGTTTCGCCAAAGACTTACAAAAGTCTCGCGAATGAAATACCAAAATCTAAAAATCATCTCAGCAGCCTTTTACGATCATATGACATGTCTTCATTCGTAAACTCCACGTGATTCGTCACGAACGAGTATCCCTCTATCCAACTCAATTACTCGACGTCTCATTGTGTCAACGATGCCGCGGTCGTGAGTAGCCATTACGACTGTGGTCCCACTACGATTTATTCTGTCTAAGAGCCTCATGATACCTACGGAGGTCGCAGGATCTAGATTTCCAGTCGGTTCATCCGCTAACAGTATTAGGGGCCTATTTACAAAGGCTCTAGCAATCGAAACCCTTTGCTGTTCACCACCTGAAAGTTCTTCTGGAAGACGATCCGCTTTTCTCGAAAGACCAACAAGTTCTAAAATTGCTGGAACCTGGCGTTTAATGATGGGTCTAGGCCTTCCTATAACCTCTAAAGCGAAAGCCACGTTTTCGGTTACAGTCTTTTTTGGTAAAAGCTTGTAATCCTGAAATACATAACCGATATTGCGGCGTAAGTAAGGAACCTTCCAGGAACTAAGAGAGCTAACGTCTTTTCCGGCAACCAATATTTTCCCTGCATCTGGGACTTCTTCTCTGTTTATTAGCCGTATAAAAGTTGATTTACCTGAGCCTGAAGGGCCTACCAGAAATACAAACTCACCTCTCTGTATTTCAGCAGATGCTTCCCTGAGAGCTACTACCTCACCTTTATAAGTCTTCGTGACAGTTTCAAATCGAATCATTTTGGCCTCCTGTCACCTCCTTATTATAAAAAGTCTGAAGATAGCTATTCATTTCAGTCGAAAAACATCTCATAAAAATAATTTTCTGCACTGCGGAGAAGGTACCAGAAAGGTGACAACAATACATTTCATTGAGGCCTCTTCTTTCGATTTACTTAGCTCTATTCCAACGGAGATAAGCCTCTATAAAGTCATCTAGTCCACCATCTAGCACTCTAGCTACATCACCAATCTCAAAATCTGTCCTCAAGTCTTTTACCATTTGATAGGGCTGTAAAACATACGAACGTATTTGACTTCCGAAATCAACATTCGACTGTTTGCCACTTATTTCAGCAATTTGCTCATCGCGACGCTGTCTCTCAAGGTCAAGCAACTTTGCTGCTAGCATTTGCATCGCTCTGTCTCGATTTTGATGTTGACTTCTCTCATTTTGACAAGAGGTTACTATTCCTGTAGGCGTATGGGTTATCCGCACCGCAGAATCAGTTACATTAACATGCTGACCCCCTGCTCCTGAAGATCGATAAGTGTCAATACGTAACTCTGTTTCATCGATGTCTATCTGGTCGGTTACTTTTTCAAAAAAAGGAACGACTTGAAAAGAAGCAAAAGCAGTATGCCTCTTAGATTCTTTATTAAATGGTGAAATACGCACCAATCTATGAACGCCTCTTTCACTTTGAAGGAACCCAAAGGAGTGACGTCCTCTCACAATAAACTCAGCTGAACTGATTCCCGCTTCAGTGCCCGGTGAAACTGAATCTAGTTCTATTTTTAGGCCTTTATTCTCGGCCCATCTTGTGTACATGCGTAGTAACATTTCAGCCCAATCCTGAGCATCTGTGCCTCCGGCTCCTGCTTGGATCTGACAGACGGCATCTTCCGCGTCATATTCTCCGGAAAGAAGACTTTCAACTTCTAAAGAATCAAAATTGACCAGTGTTTCAGAAATTAATCTTTCAATCTCATCATCCAAACTTTGATCTTTTTCCTCTGCTGCCATTTCAATTAATGTCTCTGCATCTTCTATTCGAGTCTTTAAAGTGGAATAACGCTCTAAATCTTCTACCACTCTTGACAAATCAGTTTGAACTTGACGACCTTTATCCTGATCATTCCAAAGCTCAGGGTTGGCCGATTCTTTCTCTAGAGAAAGTTTTTGATCTTTCAGTTCATCGATTTTAAGATATTTTTCTGCATCACTAAGACGTTGACGAAGAAGCAAAATTTCTTCTGGAAAATCATTCATCTATAATCATTTCTCCTAAAAGCAGTGGCGGACAATTCGAATAATGAACCCGTTTTCAACGACCATGACAGTGTTTGAATTTACGCCCGGATCCACAATGACAAGGAGAATTTCTAGGAGTTGACTCCTTATCATCTCTTATTTTCTGTTCCTTGACGACCTGTCTACTTTCCTTAACTTCGGGTGGGGCTCCCGCTGCCATAGCAACAGCTGCTGCTCCTCCTACGGGCCCTTCCGGACCACTTGTTGTTACCTCTGTAGGAGTTCGGTCTTCATTATCTGAAGATGACAACTGAACTCGCATGATGTAACGAACTAAATCTCTTTGTAGGAGTTCTGTTAATTGTTGAAAAAGTTCGAAACCCTCTCTTTGCCATTCAGTGGTTGGATCTTTTTGTGCCATTGCTCTCAGATGTATACCATCACGTAGGTGGTCCATCTCATAAAGATGCTCTTTCCACCTTTGGTCAATTATTCTCAGCATCACTTGTCGCTCGACTTCACGCAAAGTTTCTAGACCCAAATCTTTTTCTCTAGATTCAAAAGCTTTGTGAGCACTTTCTGTTAAGAATTGTTCGAGTTCAGAAATATTTTGGATGGATTCAAAATCACCTAAAGCAATACTGTTAGGCCAATACCCGTTTACTTCATTTAATAGTCCCGCTAAATCCCATTCTTCAGGTAACTCATCAGGGCAAAATGTTTCTAGTGTGTCGTCAATAACTCCATCGATTGCCTCTAGTACAGAATCTCTGAGATCAGCGCCATTCAGTATTTCATTTCGTCTTCTATAAATAACTTTTCTCTGCTCATTCATAACTTCGTCGTACTTCAAAACGTTTTTTCTAGCTTCTGCGTTTTTCTGTTCGACTGTGGTTTGAGCTCGTTCTATAGCTTTTGAGACCATTTTTGATTCAATCGGTACATCTTCGGGAAGAGTTTTGTCCATCACATTTTTCAGAGCACCAGATGCGAAAAGTCTCATTAATTCATCTTCAAGTGATAAATAAAATCGACTCTCTCCCACATCTCCTTGTCGACCACTACGTCCTCTTAGCTGGTTGTCGATTCGTCGACTTTCATGACGCTCTGTACCTAAAACATACAGTCCCCCACTTTCCAGAACTTTCTCTCCTAGGGTTGACGGATTCCCCCCAAGCATTATGTCAACACCCCTTCCAGCCATATTCGTGGCAACTGTGACGGCACCTGGGCGCCCAGCTTGTGAAACTACATCTGCCTCCCGAAAGTGTTGCTTTGCATTTAGAACTTCGTGATTGATGCCTCTTTTTTCTAGCTCACGTGAGATTTTTTCTGATTTTTCAACAGAAATAGTTCCTACAAGTACAGGTTGACCTTTTGATTGTCTTTCAACTATGTCACCGACTAGTGCTTGAAACTTGCCGGCTTCAGTTTTGTACACAAGATCAGGTCTGTCATCTCTAACCATTGGCTTATGGGTAGGAATAGTCACCACCTGTAGACCGTAGATACCCGATAACTCAGCGGCTTCAGTTGAAGCTGTTCCTGTCATACCGGAGAGTTTCTTATACATCCGGAAATAATTTTGCAAAGTAATTGTGGCAAGAGTCTGGTTTTCTTCTTTTACAGAAACTCTTTCTTTTGCTTCGACAGCTTGATGTATTCCATCTGACCATCTTCTACCCTCAAGCACACGTCCCGTAAATTCATCAACAATTCTGACTTCACCATCGGCAACAATGTAATCACGGTCTTTTTGGTAAAGTTCTTTTGCCTTGATTGCAGCATGCAATTGATGGACCAGATTAGACGAAACCTGATCGTAAAGATTTTCAACTCCTAAAGCTTTTTCAACTGCTCTTACACCTTCTTCGGTAGGAGCGATAATACGTTTTTCTTCATCCACGTCATAATGCATGTCACGTTTTAAATTTCTAACTACTGAAGAAAATTTTTGATAAAGCTCCAAGGCGTCACTTGCTTTACCACTGATAATCAGAGGTGTTCTAGCCTCGTCTATCAAAATTGAATCCACTTCATCAACAATGCAAAAAGCATGACCACGTTGACTGAGTTCGTCTTTACTTAAAGCCATATTGTCACGCAGGTAGTCAAATCCGAGTTCATTATTGGTGCCATAAGTAATGTCGGACAAATAAGCTTGTCTTTTTTCAATCCGATCGGATACAGAAGGTACTACCAATCCCACAGACAAGCCGAGCCATTTGTGAAGCTGCCCCATCCATTCACTATCTCTAGTAGCCAAGTAGTCGTTAACCGTACAGAGATGGACACCATTACCCGTTAAGCCATTTAGATATGCTGCAAGAGTTGATACAAGAGTTTTACCTTCACCAGTTCTCATTTCCGCCACCCACCCAAGATGGAGAGCTATGCCCCCCATCATCTGAACGTCGTAATGTCGCTGCCCTATAACTCGACGCGCAGCTTCTCGAACAACAGCAAATGCTTCAACTAGTAAATCATTAAGATCTTCGCCTCTTTCTAATCTCTGTTTAAAATCAGCTGTTTTAGATTTGAGAACGTGGTCCGAAAGTTTTTCTATTTCAGGCTCGAGAGCATTTATGTCAGGAACCAGAGAGTCGATAGCTTTAAGTTTTTTACCCTCACCACTTCGAAGAACCCGTGACAAAACACTCATGATGATTAAGACTATCTGCTGGTATCAGGGGTCTCAGCCTGAAATCGCATCTCGAAGTAAATTTAGCTCAGCAAGACGTTGAGGTGCATCCTCTACGGTCGCACCTATTATCGCTGCCAATGCCTGTAAATCATCGCGTCTAATAGTTAATACTCGACCGTTAAAATCTTGTCTTTTAACTTGGATAATTTTTAGATAACGGTCTATTACCGCAGATTCTGGAGCTTTAGACTCGCCTAGCTTCACTAAGTCAATAACTATGCTTCGTTCAGTTGTATCAATGTCTACCTGAGAATGAGTATTCACATTCAATTCGTTAAGTGCATCCTCACTGGGTAGGAGTTGATCAACAGGAACATTGTAAAACTTTGCAAGTCGCTGAAGGCGGGGTACAGAGATAGCTCTTTCTGCCCTTTCATATGCACCGAGAACAGAAGCTTTAAATTCTGCCTCAGACCTTGCTTCAACTTCTTGCAATGAAAGACGCTTCTGTTTCCGTATAGAACGAATTCGTTCGCCCACAAGGCTTCTATATGCCTTATCTTGATCTTCTGAATCCTGCTCCATTAACTATCCTGTCTTGTGATAAGAATAATTTAATTACTCTCCGTGGTCATACTATTACTAATAGTATGACTAATTTATATCTTTTTTATTCAACAACACCATGAGTGGTTATATAAATTTAATTAAATCTTTTTTGCACGTTAAAAAGGCACCCACTTATTGAAAATCATCCAAGACTCATAGTAATTAAGCTTGTAATATTGCTTTAGGAATAGGAGCACTATGAGCAAATCAACGATTGCACCCTTATTTTTTGGGGCAATATTCTCAATAGCAGGAGCAATAATCGCTGGAGGACTGGTAGAAGAATGGTGGGCTTTCGCAATACTCGTCCCGACAGGCTCAATTGCCGGATGGAAAATTGGAGAATGGATCTAGCTTAGCGAGGGTCAACTAAAATTTTTAGCTCTCCTGAGGAACTACTTGACAAATCTGCAAAAGCCTTACCTATATCTTCCAGAGGAACAGTTCCGGTATGAATAGCATTCAGATTAATTTTACTGTCAGCTACATACGACATAGACATTTCAAACTCTTCATGAGTGTAACCAAGTGATGCAGACACATTTATTTCTTTCCGGAGCCACTCTCCTGGTTTAGTGAGGGCATCTGAAGCCGCAAAACCTATCAAGGAAACCGTTCCGCCTCTTCGCGTCAAGTCAACTGCGCTCTGAAGCGCAGGCCCCACCCCAGCACATTCATACACAACGTCAGCCCCAAGGCCTGCAGTAACTTCATTTATAAGCTCCTGAGCAGCATCACCCGCTTCCACTGTGTAGTCAGCTCCGAGGCTCGAGGCAACCTCTCTTCTAGTTGGATCAGGCTCCACTGAAATTAAAATTCCTGCCCCAGCGACTCGAGCCCACTGAAGAGTTGTTAATCCAATTGGACCCGCACCTTGAACCACTACGATGTCGCCAAGTTTAGGTGAAGTCGAGCGAACGGCATGAAAGCAGATCGTAGTGGGTTCTATTTGAGCGGCTTGAGTGTCACTAAGTCTTGGATTGGCAATGACTGTTCTCCAATGGTTAACAGCTATTCTGGGAGCGAATCCACCATGAGGAGTGTCAAAACGACCCGCCGCTACTGTGGCTTCGAGAACTGTATTACATTTATCCATTTGCCCAGCCTGACAAGAAACACACAAACCGCAAGAAGGTGGCACAGCAACGACGACACGGTCACCCTCTTTAATCCTTTCGACCTTATTGCCTACTTTGCTGACGATACCGGTCCACTCATGTCCGCAAATCGACGGCCTCATAGGTCCTGTACTATTGAAACCATGTATGTCAGTTCCACAAATACCGCAGAGAATTATGTCGACAACAACCTGATCTAATTCTGGATCAGGTTCATCAAACTCAAGAAAACTGATCGTTTCTTTTTCGGTTATTAATGCTGCTTTCATAAGTGGGCCGAGCGGGGATCGAACCCGCGACCGGACGATTATGAGTCGTCTGCTCTAACCACTGAGCTACCGGCCCAAT
>MDSV01043817.1_pt1 | contig 24515 bp, 16 predicted proteins | sample 810851 | NCBI WGS metagenome assembly MDSV01 (sample SAMN05326640, study PRJNA326480) | marine metagenome | isolation source: seawater | place: Atlantic Ocean: North East | collected 2012 | reverse complement strand
TCGGTATCTAATTCATGCCAATTCGGCTTCCACAGAAAACCGCCTCCTCAGGGACGGTTCTCCTCTGCCCTTCCCCCGATATGTAGCATACCAGGGTGCTTAAGCATCCCCCCGACTTACCACCCATATATGAACGAATCGGTTTGGGCCTTGTCTGAGACCATGAGAGCCGGAGGGTAGTAGATGGGGGATAGCGAGCCTGTTTGAAGGTTGTGTTTTGTCTGAAAAAACGTCTATTTTTACACATTTTTTTGACCTCCAAAGCCAGCCAAACTCGGAACCAAAATCTTCAGGTTGGTCAAGTTTGACTCATAAAGGAGGGTGAAAAGTGTGGGTCAATAGGAGAGCCGAGCAAGGTTGCTCTGAACCACATCGTCTTGAACTAGGCGCTGAAGCAATGCCTTTGCTGCACTGCTTTCACCCATACTGACCAGAGCGGCTGCATGGAGGTTTCCACTGACCGTGGATTGGGGTTGGAGTTGATCGTGCATTTGCACCAATCCAATAGCTTTCTCAGCCCGACCACTTACCAAAAGTGCGTGACCGAGGTTCAGCAAAATCGTGGCTTCGGTCGGTGCGGATTTTGCTGCCTCCCGCAGGGCAAGAATGGACGATTCAAATTGAGTCGTAGCAAGGTTCTGAATGTCAAGGTCGGTGCTCTTGGCCATGGTCAGTGCACGCTGCAGCAGGGACAAACCGTAATTGTTGAACACAGCTGAATCACCGGGCATCTTTGCTGCTAATTTTTGGAAGGCGATGGCCGCTTGAGCCCATTCACCCGCACCCATTGCTTGGTACCCCTGGCGAAGGGTGTCTTCGTACTCCGGCATGCCTGCCAAGCTGACTTCCAATGCTTGAGCTGGGTGCAAGTCCAGCGAGATCACACCGCTCATCAGGGCAGCAGTAGGCTCATCAGGTTCGTGAGCAAAAACGGTAGGTTCGGCTTCCATCGTGTGGACGACTTCGACCACTTGATCCGCTTGAGCGTAAATTTCGTCCATGTCAGGGGCGGCTGCATCGATGCGCCACAGGTCGGGCACATCAACGTCATGATTGACCTCTGGAGCGGCCTCGATAACGCTAGGTGCTGGGGTTATTGCAAGCGATTGTACGGCGGGAGCAGGTGAGGGACTCGCCACCGCTTGGAGGCGTGGAATTGGGGCTTCTTGAGCCGCCTGAGCCTCGAGTCGAGGCAGAGCCTCGGCTGGTCCGGGACCTGGTGGTGTAGGCAAAGGCACAGCCGCTTGGGGAGCGACGGGTGCGGGGGCATTTGGTGGTGCTTCTGTTGGAGGTTGAGGGGGCGCCACCGGAGCGGGAGGAGGAACGGGTTCTGGCAGAGATGCAATGATTTCCTCTGGCCCAGATGATGGGTCCTCTAGTTGGCTCGACCCCACTGTTTCTGTTGTCGACGCGCTCTGCTCTGCACTGACCAGTGGAAGACGCTCCTCGCCATCAGCATCACCATCAAAAGGCATTCCTGCTGCGTAACTACCAATCCCGAAAGGAAGGCGTGAGACGTTTGTGTTTGAAGCGCCCGAGAATCCAAAGGGTAAATTGCCTTTGGGAGTTTGAACCTCTTCCTCTCCTTGCTCTTCAGCATCATTTGCAGGTTCAATCCCTTCAAGTTCATTCCAAGAAGCAACGGCTTCGTCTAGACCCGGGACTTCGCTGGGCAACGGTGCACCGCCTTCATCCTGTTCGGCCAAATCCACTCGGATTTGACTGCCGCACGCAGGACAAGCGCTCCCACCGAGGGAGAGCAATCCACAAATTGTGCATTCAAACATAGCGGCCCTCAGCCATGTCGTGGGAGGCGTGGCTCTTCAATACAACGCAAAGAAGCGCCGAGAATCACTCTTCACCAGAGGCAACTGACTTGATTCGGTCAACAACATTTCCAGCCATTTCGACAAATGCATCTTTGTCATCATCGACCAGAGCGTCTGCAAAATTCTTTCCTTTTGCCCGACCGCGTGCAAGTTGCCAAATGATTCCGAACATTGTGATGCCAACACAAACAAGCTTCCATACTGTTCCGCCACCATCTGCACCAATCACATAGACGAGAACCATGTACACCGAAACAATCGCTGTAGTGAGGATCATGATTGGGAATCCAGCCTTGAAAAATTCATTGAAGGAAATTGGATAGCCTGCTTCTTCTGACATTCCCGCAGTAACCACGTTGGCTGATGCACCAATGAGTGTACCATTGCCACCCAGGCAAGCCCCGAACGCAAGCGCCCAAATCATTGGACTGAGATCGATGTTGAGGTCATGGGCAATTTGCATGACCACAGGAATCATGGTTGCAGTGTACGGAATATTATCGATGAAAGCAGAAGCAATAGCGGAGACCCAGAGGATGATTAAGACTGCTGCTGCAAGCCTGACGACATCCCCTTCTGCGTCACTGCCAAACATAGCGATCCCTTTGGTCACGTAGTCGCCAATGAAGGAAATCACACCGAGGTACTGCAATGCGTGAACCAGGACAAACAGCCCGGCAAAGAAGAGCAACGTGGTCCATTCCACGTGTTCCAGGGGTTGTTCGAGTTCATGGCGGTCTGTGGCGAGGAGCATGACCACCGCACCTACGAGTGCAATCCATGAAACCGCAATATGCGTCACAGGGTGGAGGAAGAAATTCAAAACCACCAGAATCAATATGAGACCGCTTACCTTCAGCATTGCTGCATCCTTGATGCCGTATTTGGATTCAAGTTCTGCGATGTCGCGCACTCGGCTGCCAGAAAATTCTTCGGCGTAGAACCACTTGATGAACATGAAACTCGGAACGATGGTCATGAGGATACCAGGGGCCATTTCGATGATGAAATCGTTGAAAGTTACGCCAGCACCAACAAGATCTGGATAGCCGGCTTTCTCAATTGCTGCAGCGGAAAGACCAGAGCCAATCATGATGTTTGGAGGGTCTCCAATCATGGTAGCTGCACCACCGATGTTCGAGAACAGAACTTCCGAGATCAGAAGCGGTATAGGTTTGAGGTCAAGCACTTTCGCCAGTTGGATGGTGACTGGAGTCAACAGCAACATTGTAGTGACGTTATCCAAAAAAGCAGAGAGAACTGCAGTAACCGAACAGAGAATAACAACAAGCGTCCAAACCGAGCCACCACTTTGCTTGTAGGCTTGCACGGCAAACCATTCGAACAAACCTGTGTGCGAGAGGATCCCCACCATCACCATCATTCCAAGAAGTAGGCCAATCGTTTCCCAATCGATGAGGGTTGTGACAGCACCAAGGCTGAACGAAACATCGGCGGTTTCAGGAGTGTAATAAGCAAGGGCTAAGATGGCCAGAAGGCCACCAACAGCAGCTGCCAGTGTTCTGTGTACCACTTCCGTGATGATCAGAGCGTACACACCAAGCAAAATACCCAGACCGACAAGAACTGCTTCGGAACTTTCAATGTCTTGAAAACCAGATGACGAGGATGAACCGCCGGCTGCGATTGAACTCGTGGTGAACATCATTGTCCCGGTGAAGGCAAGGAGACCAAGTGCGATGTACTGTGAAGCATGTCGTCGTCGGGGGAGGAGCAAACCAGCACCGTTCATGGAAATTCCACCTGAGGGTGGCTCTTGAGTATTTCCTCTCAACCCATTGCTCAGCGCCACAGAACGCCGACGTTTCCGCGTGCGACAACAACGATTGAGGAGGTTTCTTTGGCAAGGTGTGCCCAGACATCATCAATGTCTTTCCGCTCAAACAACCCGCGGTTGATTTTGATTTTCACAAGTGTGCGCTTTGAAAGTTGAGCGTTGATTTCTTCAATCAAATTTTCAGTGATGCCTGATTTACCGACACGAATGCTTGGTTGGAACTCTCGTGACTGTGCTTCCCTTCGAATGGAGGCTGGAATATCTCGAGTCATGGCCTTCCCCTAACCAACCCTGCAACCGATTGTTCAAGAAGATGCTCCCCGGCAAAAGAGGTTCACTTCAATCGACTGCGATGCGATTTGGGTCCACCGCCGAATCGTCGGACATGTGAACACTCAAGGCAGGTGATGATCCGTTGACCGTGTTTTACACGTGCTCTCGCGTTGATGCCGAATCGGTGCGGTGCCCGGCATTTTCTGCAGAACAAGTGGCGTGCGTCTGCGGGGATTGGCAAACGCTGACGGCGCGATAATTTGACCAAATGCTGAGCTGCTTGGCGGACCACCCTTTCGTCTGATGCATGAGGTGCCTGGAGGAGTGAAATTAACTTGTTCTGGCCGTGAACAGCCACCTTCTTTCGCTGGGCAGCACCTTTTTTTCGGCGTGATGACTTCGAACGTGGCAAGGAATCACCTTCAGTTGAGTGCTGCTAGAATATCTGCTGTAATGGCATCGATCTCACGGTCGCCATCGATTTGGTGGAAGATCCCTCTCGAGCGGTACCAAGCCGCAAGAGGTGATGTTTGTTCATGGTAGGCTTGCAGACGGGAGGTGACGGTCGCTTCATTGTCGTCAGCCCTTCGCTTTTCTTGCCACTGTCCACAAGCACATCCCTCGGATGGCACTGGATTGAAAGTATCGTGGTACACGCTGCCACAAGCTGCACACGAATAACGCCCACAAATCCGTTCAACAATTCGTTCATCTGGCACTTCGATTGCGATGACGTGAGAAACTTCTGTGATGGTGGCTAATGCTTCTGCCTGGGGCACAGTACGAGGAAAACCATCGAACATGACACCATCCTTCGCATCGGGCAGAGTGATTCGTTCTTTGATCAAATCAATGATGACTTCATCGGGAACCAACTGTCCGGCTTCCATGAAAGATTTGGCCAACTTGCCTGTCTCAGTTCCGGCTTTAACAGCCGCACGCAACATATCCCCTGTGGAAATTTGGGGCAAGCCAGTCGTATCGGTGATTCGTTCGGCCTGTGTACCCTTTCCAGCTCCCGGCGGTCCAAAGAGGACAATGCTGCTCATACATCGTCGAGGTGGTGTTCCGCTTTAGAGGTGCCCACGGTCACTGACCGCTTCGCTCGAGCCATTGGTGGCCATAATGCTGCCATTGTTCCATCGTCCAGCCATCCGGCAACCCACCAGGGGGGAGCGGAGGTCCCGCAGCGGGCGCTTGAGCGACCATCGGGGTTGGCGCAGGGGTTGGCGCAGGGGTTGGCGCAGGGAGTGGTGCTGCTGGCACTGGCAGGCTCGGCAGTGCTTTCGGCGGCAAACCTGCAGGTGGCATACCAAGCGGTGGAAGTCCTGCCGGCAAACCACTTGGAGGCAAGCCTTTGGGCACCGAAGCAGGAGCTGCTGGCATGTTGAGGGATTGGGCAAGGGCTGCTGCAATTTCATCTTGGGAGACTTCTGCGCTTGCGATTTCATTGACCGCATGACCGATATCGAGTGCATCATCGCGACGAGTGCCGAGGTGATCGGGGTTGACAAATGCATCAGGGGCCACGAGTTCGTTGCCATCGTCTTCCAATTCACCGCTGCGTTTCATTCGCAACGCAAGAACAACACCAACGAGGACAAGCACCCCAATCAACGGAATGGAAACGTACGCAGGGAGGATTGCAAACAGTCCACCGCTGCTTTCCACAGCGCTTACGGTGGTTTCAATTTGCAGTGTACCGATTTGTGTCTCACCGTTCATCAAGCGAATTTCTGTAAACATGAGGCCTTTTGTTGCAGCATCAAGAGGCGTCACGGTGAGGTCAATAATTTGTGTCTCTCCCAGTCCCAAATTGGAAATCTCCTCATTGGAAAACGATATCTTCCACGCATTCGAGGCATTGCCCTCCTCATCCAATACTTGGCCTGTGAGCATGGCGTCAATCGGGAGGTTACCATCGTTGCGTACCACAATTTGTTGAGTTGCACCAGTTTCTTTAGCGATGCTTCGGAAGGGCCGGGAGGTATCATCTTGGAGGGAAATGTTACCGAATTGAGAAGCGAGTACGCCTACATCAACCCTTACTGATGATTCGACAATTCGCCCATTATTGCCTCCTGTGACAGTGATTAACAAGTCGAATGCTTTTGCGGTTGCTTCGGTGTTGATTGGGGGAATCAGACCAAAGCGAACAGTTTTTTCTTCTCTTGGTTCGAGGTAAGTGATCGGATTTGCGAAACCGACGACCCAACCATCGGGGGCAAGCCCGTTCGACCATCCGAGCGTGAGCGGTGCGTTCCCAGTATTGGTGACGTTGAATGAACCGTAACTGAACGTTGAACCGATCTCGGTTTCAATTACACTCCCTTCTGGAGCTTCTAGGTTCAGTGCTAGTTCGTCACGCACTTTGAGAACTGTTGTGTTTGAGACAAAGACTTGAGCAGTAAATTCGGTTCGAATCACGAAACTGTTGGTATCGCCCTCCTCGGCCACGCTTGGGACACCCAAAACAAAATTCACGGAAATAAGTTCACCTGGAGCCAGAGCAAGGCTGACCTGACGGGCGTCCTGCTGATCTTCATAGGACACCTGAATCGGCCATGTTGGATTTGATGGCTGTATCTTCACATCGAGTTCGAGGTCCGTGTTTCCGGTATTTTCTACAGTGAGGTTCATGCTGACTTGTTCGCCGCTGTCGACCAAGACTTCGCGGTTTTTCGATGACGGGCCTATTGGCCCAAGATCATCGTACAAATCAGCCGAGAAGGATTGTTGTGGCAGCACTGTGACAACCGCGGTCTCACTAAAGTTCATTGAAGAATCAGAGGTAGAGGTGACAAAGCAGGTCACCTCGTCAGTCGAACCTGCCAGGGGCATACCGTTGACGACTGGTGGAACAAACAAGTCGATCTTAATGGCTCGATATTCACGGATTCCAATCGGTTCAATGTCCAACGTCGAGGAATTTGCGTCCTGGAGCATGATTTGCCATCGATGTTCTGATGAACAACTGATCGAGTATTGAGCTGGAGCGTTTCCAATATTTGCCACTGAAATACGGAACCCTGCTGAATCACCTGGTTCTGCGGTTAGACCGTCCGTGCCGAGCGGCGTGATGAGGACTTCATCCAGTTGTTCTATCACAATTGTGACCCGCTGCGTGTGAGCGACCGTAGGGTTGCCTTGGTAGCGAGCGGTGACATCGACAACGAAGGTACCCGAGCGAGCGTAGCGTGGATTATCGGGATCATCGAGATTGGCGTATTCATCTTCAAGGTGGATCGTGAGCAACTTGAAGTCGCCAACCTCACCTTGGCCTTGAACGGTGTAGGGACCATCCTCGGACACACTCTTCGTCCAGAGGTCATCGGGCGCAAGAAGGAAGTCTGGTCGCCCAGGTTGAGGCACTTGGACATTGGTGACGCTCAGAGTGACATTCTTCTCGCCAGTCCCTTCGTGAAGGATATGGATTGGAATATCAATTCCAGTATGATTGCGGACGTCGAACACTTTTATTGCAGCGTTCTCGCGTTCTTCAGAAGTTGTCGGTACGGTGCCATCCTCATTGAGCGCAACCACACGTACACCGAGGGCTGTCACCTCAATTTCTTGCTCCCACAGGTTATTGTCGGTGCCTGTGGCCGCATCATTCATTTCTGCAACCTGATCGTTCGTATCAACCCTCAACCGCATATCGTGGGGACCGGTGGTGAGGAATTGATGCTGAATCAGCAGCGAGTCAATCTTTCCAGCAGCAAGGGCTGGGCGGTTGCCTTCAAACAGTGTCTCACCCGTGGTGAGGTCTTCGAAAATCACCCGGAAGGTCCCTGTGGCAAGGGTTCCTTGATTGATCCACCCGATTCGAATGGCGATGAGATCGTTGCGCAGTGGCTCGGGTGAAGAAGGAATGATGCTGCCGTTGTACAGCGCCAAATCTGCTTGTGGATTGGGTGTAGCATCGGCGGTGACCACGAGTCCGAAATCCTGTACGGTCCCACCTTTGTGCAACACCTTGACGAGCCATTGACCAGTTTCAGTGAGCGTACCCGGCGCCACCTTGATGCGTTCGACGTTGTTGACCGTATCAGTAGTTTGCGAGGTGCCGGTGAACCCGTTTGCAAAGTTATTGCCAAACCATTCGTTGCCTGAGGGGTCGACGAGGACCAAGTCGAGGTTGTTGACAAGTCGAGCTTCACCCTGACCTGCGTTTGCAGATCCAGCTTCATCCGACCAAACCAAGGTAATGTCAATCCCGTGTGATGGATCCATTTCAAAGGCGTACAGGAGTCCAAAACCAGCCTCCAAAGGCGTGTTGTCGTCCATGAATGTCGCCAATGCGGAAGTGGTGGGGGAAGAGGGGTCCCAAACTGGGAGAACGGTTCGATCAAGGTCAACTTGGCCCCACCCTTCCTCTGCGTTCGGTATGTCTGCTGCGCCGAGGTCCTTGGCACCGTTGATCATTGCTGCTTTGATGAGGGCACCAGAGGGTGCATTGATGCCGACTTCCTCCCGAATGAATTCTCGAGTCAGTGCAGCAACGCCTCCTGCAACAGCCGTGGCCTGGGAGGTTCCTGAAAGTGAAGTGTACATTTCAGCCCCGCTGGAATGAGTTTCTGTCGAGCAGGCAAGACCTGGTGAGGTCTTTGCCTCTTCAGCACGACCGGAGCAAAGATCGACGCCTGGGGCTACGAGATCCGGTTTAATCCGACCGTCGAGGGTTGGACCGATGCTGGAGAAGGAAGCCACGCTACCGAGGGTTGAACCTGTTCCAGAAGCTCCGATGGCTAGAACGTTCTTGGCGGTACCAGGTGCAGTCACTTGTGACGCACCTTGAGCGCCCCGATCGCCTACCGAAAACAGCGGAAGCATGTCTGGCTTATCCCGAACCAAAATGTCCACAGATCTGGAATCTGGGGTGTACTGACCATAATTCCCATTGGCGCCCCATGCGTTGATGGCGATTCGAGCTGTCATCTGTTCTGCATCCCTCAAGAGATCATAAATCGAACCAATCCGGCCAAAAACACCAGTTGGATCGTGTTCCAGGGCATACATGACCAAGTCAGCACTTGGAGCAATACCCGTGGCAGATGCATTGGTTGCCCCACTGCCAATTGCAGATACAGCGATGTGTGTGCCGTGACCGGTGTTGGAATCTGCAGGTGATGAATCGAGCCCAAATTGAGTGTACACCGCTGCAACGCGACCTGTCAGGTCTGGGTGATCTTGGTCGAGACCAGTGTCTGCAATTGCAATCATTTCGCCCGATCCATCTAGGGTGAAGCTGGCATTGTTCCGAACATCGACAACACCCGAAGCGGCTGCGGCAATTGCGTTGTGCAAAGTGAACTCAACCGTTGGCTCGATCCAAATGATTCGACCGTCGCGTGCCGCCAGATGGGCAAAGGCACCGATGTTGGATGAGGGCAGTTCTGCCTCACACAGTCCAACGCCGCACCAAACTGCTTCGGCTCCGAAGTTGATGAGATCAAAACTCAGTTGCTCAAATCCTCCATACCCCAAATCGGAAGCAGGAACGAGAGCAAGGCGGTTTGTCGACACATCAGAAGAGAGGTCAACATCGATACGCCAACCGGGGTGCTGAGCCCCAATCCAACGCACATCATCATCAGCGTGAAGCAATCTAAGGGAATCAATTGGTGGTTCGGCCAGGCGAATCAACCACCCCTCATCGCCGATGAAATCAAGCGGTGTGAACGAATATCGGGACACCAATTCATCAAGAACAGCGCCATCATGAGCGTGCAACTGAAGCATCGCTAGACCGGTGGTGGAAAAGTCATTGGCATCATACAAGCCAAGAGGAGGGGCAGGGTGCGAATCCAACAGGGGATCAAAGGTCCCAACGTTCATTCGGAGCAAGCCAGAAGAAGGTTGCAACGGTGTAGAAAAGCGTTCTGAGGCAGTAGCAACATGCCACATCGACGCTGCCAACTCTAACCTCTGTTGTTCGGACATCATCTCGGCGGGCTCAGATTCACTCGAATCAACCTCGAGCGAACTGGCACTGAGCATGGGGGAAAGGGAGGTAAACACCAACAAAACAAGCATCAGAAGAGGGCGGCGCAGTGCTTGCATGCCACACCGACCTGTCGAACCTTTTTGAAAACGCCCCTTGCTTGTGCCCCTACGGGGCAACCTGAGAAGGAGGGTCACAGGTTGTTGTAGACCGAAATGGCGGCGTCGGTTTTGGCCACAGAGGCCATCCAATCGGACTCGACACCCATCAATGCACGGATGGCGTCCACGTTCTCGGGGATGACGTCTGATTCTTGATGAATCGCTTGGAAATAGTAGAGGGTATTGCCTTCGAGTTTGACACCATCCTCCCAAACAAAAATTTCGTGAAGATCGCCCCACTTTCGACCAATGTCGCGAGCAAACTCCATCACTTCTGCAGTGGTTGTAATGCCTGTTTCAGAACCGTTCATGATCACCAATCGAGGGCACTCAGACCACATCGATAGCACTGATTCGGTCGTGAGGCCGTGGCCTTCTGGAAGTGTAGCGACAATCACATGGACGTGCATGATGGTGGTAGGCACGGCAACGGCCATGGAATTGATTTGAATTTCTGGTTTCACCGTCATGACATCAGGACCATGATGAGAAGGGACTTTCAGAACTGGTTTGATGGCGTTGATGGGGCCTTTGCTCGAGTCCCCCGGATCTGCAGCTCTACGAATCATGGTGCACTCAACGGAAAGTGAACCGCAGTGCTCGTACAAGGGGACGAGGGTTCGAGACAATCCAGTGGTGTTGCATGAAACTACTCGGGTACCGGTGACGTTCAAATTTTGCTCGTGGTTTGCTGAGGACGTGTAAGACATCCCCGTCATGGCATGCTTTTCCCCACCCTGGAAAATCCACTTCACGCCAGCAGCGTCGTACTTTTCCTTGTTCGATGCCCCTACCTTACCTGGAGAGCAATCAATGACGATATCTGCAATGCTGAGCAAATCACTCAGGCCACCATGACAGGTATAGCCAGCGTCACCAAACGCAGCAATGCGGTCTTTGTCGTCGTAAGTGCAGTAGATCGGGTAACCCTTTCGAACCGCCAAGTCACAACCAAAGGCCGGTCTCGTTTTGGTCACACCAACAATTTCCATATCGTCTTGAGCATCAACGGCATCCGCCACTCGCTTTCCGATTGTCCCGTATCCGTTAATTGCCACCTTGATGGTCATGGTTCTCGAGTTAGGTGCCCTTGAAGAACCTCTATTAACACATCGTTGGATTTACGAGAATAAAAAATCACGATTTCGCTCTTGGGAAAGACGATGAAGAAACACACAATACAACACTTCCACACGGGAGGCTATTTGGATGGGAAGCAACAGCGTTTCTTCATGGCCGAGCCTCTTGATGTCGTTGAACGCTCATTCAACATCAACTCCAAACTTGGACCCCGGCTCATTGCCGCTGCTGAACAGAATGCGATTCTTCGCATTGGTTGGACAAACGCAGGAGAACCTGTTCCTAAGAACGGAGAACTTGGCTTGTGCCCAAACCTCCCAGAAGGAGCCCGAATGAGGGCTCTTGGTGTGCTTGGATCTTGGACTGCCGCATTTGGCTCGGGTGGAACGTTCACACTTCAGGGCGATGCTGGCGCCTTCCTTGGCGCAGGAAATCGTGGAAACACAATCGTATGTGAGCGTCATGCTGGCGACTTCGCCGGCTTCGCCATGATCGAAGGAAAAATTAGCGTTCTCGACGGAGTTGGAAACGACGCTGGCGCCTGTATGAACGGAGGCTTATTGATCATTCGAGGTGCTGCAGGTTCGCGAATTGGCGGCGGCATGAACGATGGTCTGATCGTCATACACGGCGATGTTGGAAGCGACCCTGGCGCTGGAATGACCGGTGGTCGAATCATCATCAATGGACGCTGCCCCACCCCTCCTCAAGGCGTATCACTTCGCCCGCTCACCGCTGCGGAAGTCAAGTCGATCAACAAACAACTCGACGATGAAGAAATTCATGTCCCCAGCGATGCAGTCTGCCTCACCCCATCAGACTCTGTTGCGGTTGAGGACGATGGTGCCCAAGTGTCATCGTCAGACCTCTCAATGATCGGGCTTGTCCCCGACGAACGGCATCATTCAGCTTCCTACGCAACCTATGACACCGTGACCTTGGTTGGAGATCGGAAGGGAAAGGGCACGCCATCGGCGCTCCCACTCCCTCTGCTAGGAATGATTTCAGATGGCCATGACCTCAGCCTGCCCGAAGATACCGCTTCTCATACAGCATCCATCCTCGCACAGCAGCCATTCCTGGTCCATTCAAACCCAAGGCCGGTCGACTTTGTTTTGCTCAACAAAGACAACCTCGCGCAAGCACCTGAATTGCTAGACTCCGGCTCAGGCCTCATGATCGACTTTGATAATTTGCCCGCCATGAATTCCGAACAAATCGATGGGATCCTCGTCGCTGTTCGCACCCTTTTGGGACGTGAAAAACCGTTTGGTTTCCTCAACGCATTGGGTCGGACCACCAACCTTCATGTTCGAGCCGCCCACCACGGTGCAGATCTGGCTTTTTCACGTATAGAAGACGGCAGCGGTGTTGCAGAAGCTGCGGCGTTACCATTGATTGGTCGTTCAAGTAAAGCCCATCTCGAGGGTGAAGCAACCGAAACAGGAGTGATGCTCGGCCTCTCAGCAAGCGCACATGACCTCGCCGTGTTGCGAGCATCTGGGATTAAGGTGATCGCTTGTGAAGTCCCAACGGCAGACGCAGATGATTTAGCGCACTGGTTGCAAAGTCTCCATCGAGAGCTAGCCGGAATCCTCTCCCGTCTGGGTCTTGAATCAATTGACAACCTTCAGCGACAAAACCTGCGAGCATTGGATTATGAAACAGCAGCAATCAGTGGGTTGCGCCTCGTTGGTTACGAACGACCATTGCCACACTGGTTTGCACGATAAGGTGAGACAATGCCAACCATTTCAGTCGATCAAAAACTCATATCTGACCTGCTTGCGAAGCATGGTTTAGAAAATGACATCGAACGGATGGCCGATGAATTACCGCTCATTGGAACTGACATCGATGCCTGTACTGAAAGCAGTTTAGACATCGAAATTTTCCCAGACCGACCCGATTTATTGTCCGGAGAAACACTGACCAGGGCCATTAGGCCTTTTCTCTATGGTGGCAAAGCCGATCCTTCCCTGAATGTCACAAAGGGTTCCATCAAAATGACCGTTGATGCTTCACTCGAAAAAGTTCGGCCAGTGATCCTTGGCGCCGTCGTTCGAAATGTTCACCCAGGTGACAATGAAGAAGAAATTGAAGCGTTTATCAAGGCGCTGATGGACCATCAAGAGAAGTTGCATTTCGCCCTGGGGAGGGGACGAAAGCGAGCATCAATTGGTGTGCATGACCTCGCATCCCTATCGCCGCCTTTCAGAGTCAAGACGGTGGACGCTCAAACATCATTCACTCCCCTAGCGATGGGTGAACCGATGAGCATCGCGAACATCTTGCAGCATCATCCAAAGGGCGTCGATTACGCACATTTACTCGAAGGTATGTCCACCTACCCGGTTATTATCGACAGCAGTGACGCTGTGCTTTCATTCCCACCCATCATCAACGGAAACCACACCACAGTGACCTCGTCGACAAGGGACTTCTTCATCGACGTCACAGGTTGGGATCGACGGGCATGCGAGGCGAGTTTGATGCTCATTGCAAGTCAATTAGAGGAACGTGGCGGACAGGTGGAAAGCGTCGAAGTCACAGGCTTTGATGGGACAATCGAAGAATTGCCACAGGGTTCACCTGCCGAACACTCCGTTACACAAAGGCTCCTCGATGGGCTTCTTGGCAGAACGCTCACAGATGAAGAAATCCAGACCGCTATCAATCGGATGGGCGGAACTTACAACGGTCGAATGGCCGCCCAAAACGCACCATCTCGAGCCCCAAAGAACATGGCAGATATTGTTGATGGCGACCATGTCCTCAAGTTTCACATGCCTCGATGGCGCTTCGATATACTCCACCCGATCGATTTGGTCGAAGACGTTGCCATCGGCCACGGGTTCGAAGATTTGGGTTCTGATGTGCCAAAGGCACCCCTCACGGCCCTACCCCGCTCCGATGGACATATCCGCAGACGTATTCGTGATTCCCTCCAAGGCCTAGGGTTCATGCAAATTCAATCGTTGACGCTTTCAAATGACATTGACCAATTCGAGGCAATGCGATGGCCGGCAATGGGAGAAGTCACACGCATCACCAACCCGATCACAATCGAACACACCCTCCTTCGACAGTACCTCTTGCCCGGATTATTCCGCCTTCTTGCATCAAACAGGCACCACGACTTGCCACAAGCCGTGTACGAACTCGGCACCGTTGTACGCGACCATTCAAACAGTGACAGATTCGCATTTTTGGTCGCTGAACAAGGTGGTGGATTTGCCGCAGTTCGAGGACGCATCCAAGCCATCATGCGAGACCTCGGTGCGGGTTCCTACCAAATTGAACCGCTTAGTGGCACCATGGGACCATGGCTCACGGGACGAAGTGCCAAGGTGATCGTCAACGGCATCCATGTCGGCTGTTTTGGAGAAATGGATCCTGCCATTGGCAACCATTACGAATTGAAGGTACCGTTGAGTGGTGCAGAATTTGATGTTTCCGAACTCGAACGGGCAATGCCAGACCCCGTATGAGGTGAATCCATGTGCGGGCGCTTCGCATTGTCTCAACCGATTGAGGAAATGGCTGAAGCAATTGGAGCTGAATCCCTTTCTGAATTCACGCCATTCACGCCTTCTTGGAATATCGCACCAACCCGTTGGGTACCGGTGGTCACCGAAAACGGACTGACTCAACGGTCGAAAGCGCCAAGGCATTTTCGATTGATGCGTTGGGGTTTACGTCCTCAATGGTCCAAAGCCTCCACACATGAACCAACAAACGCCCGTTCAGAAACGATTCATGAAAAACCAATGTTCAAGCATGCCTGGAGCCACCGGAGATGCGTCGTTCCCGCCGATGGATGGTACGAGTGGATGACCACGGTTCAGGGAAAGGTTCCATGGTACCATCAGCGAATTGACGGTGGAACATGTTGGCTTGCCGCTGTTTGGGAATCATGGTCGTCACCAGAAGGCGATCACATCGAAACATTTGCCCTCCTCACCATTGAAGCCAACGACGATGTAAAAGAAGTCCACAACAGGATGCCACTGCTTTTGGAGCAAGATCAAATCGGAGCGTACCTCGATGGAGAGGATCTTCGAACACAACCCGCCTCAATGCTCGTTGACAGGCACGTTGTCGCCCGTGATGTCAATGCTGTAGCAAACGATGGAGCGCACCTTACTCATGCCGTCCCAACGTTGTGGTAATCATTGGTAAGCTGAATAGGTTCCATCCGTATTTTTTACGTGGGCAACCGGATCAAAAGTTCCCCCTTCAAGCCGCTGGTAGTGGTACCCATCCGTATGGTGCACCCATTCGATGTTTGGTTCTGCAGCATCTTGTCCGGATGAAGATGGTTGTGATGAAGCCACAATACCATCGTAGTGTTGTGATTGGTCCCCGGCTTTTTTGACGGTGTCGTCGCCGCTTCCGAAAAACGATAGGGCCGCCTTGTAATCGGCTTTTTCCTGTTCGGTCGCATGAGTTTGGATGCCTGCATCGTCTGTTTTTCGATACACGATTGGAGCAGGGGCTTCCTCTTCCAGTGCAAGGGGTTGCTTCTTTTTCCCGAATGGCCAGAATGGAGGCATACTTCGGCCGACATCGAACTTGTTGATGAAGAATGCGAACCGCCAGTGACACAAATAGGGGGTCATGTTGAAGTGGGTCAAGACTTGGACGAAGCATGCGGTGGGGCATTGTCTTGATGCTGTTGCTTCTCCAAGCGGCGGTTCCAGTTGCGCCTTTAGGCGCCTCTGCTCAAAGTCCGGAGGCACGAAGTGCTTCTGGCGAACTCATCGGCCTTGACGAGGTCGTCGTGCACTGCAATGAATTGATTGAAGTGTCATTCGCAGTGCAGAACACTGGATCAGATACACAAACTTTTGTCATCAACGCAACCAGTGTCCCTGCCGGCATCTCAATCTCAGGCCTTCCTTTGACCCACACGATTGAAGCTGGGTACCTGAAATCGTTGAAATTTAACCTCAGTGGTCAAGCCACTGCTGCATTAGGAACTGTGACATTACCGATTGAATTGTCAACACTTGACAACCAATCATGGTCGCTCGAACAAAATCTGAGTGTGATCATAGCGCCTTATTCGCGATTGGATTTTGGGGTTCAAGGTGTCTCGTCCTTCATCAGTGATGCTGGCGCTCGAACATCGGTTGCAGTGAACATCACCAACAATGGGTCCTACACCGATGATGTGACATTCAACCTCTACACCCAGAGCGGTTGGAATTGGGGGTGGATCATGAACGACACGGAGGGCGTCAACGCTTTTGAGAGTCTTGAACCAGGGCAATTGGCCTATGTTTACATCTGGATTGACGTCCCTGAAGTTGTGGATGGTGCTCCACTTGCTGGCACGGGGCCTCGATTCCAATTGAAGGCGGTTTCGGGGGTTGACCGTGCCATCTCACAATGGTCGTTTGACCTCTTAGCGGAAGCATACAAGAATGCATCAATTGATACGAAAGGCGATGATTTAGTGCTCGACCCGGGTGCAAACGGTCGCGTTGAAGTCAATGTTCGGAATGTCGGCAACACACCAAACAAACTCAACATCACACTTCAGGCAATTGATGAACAAGGCATTCCCATCACAGGAGAGTCTCTCGACGACCGAATCGTTCGGAACGGGTGGACTATGGCGTTGTTTAGCGGTCTTGAAACGGTGGATTTGCAGCCAAATGAATCACGTACAATTGAAATCGGATTCCAGGCACCCGGGGATTATTTTGGAGAAATCGATGTAAGGGTCCGAGTCTTTGCCGAAGGCGCCCCTCTTCGGGTACGAACGGTTGATGTTGGAGCAAGCATCGACTGGCAAAGGAACGCCACGGTGGCGTTGGTAACCGATGAGTGTCAATCTCTGTTGCCAAATGGAACGTGCACAGCCTCGATTCGTATTGAAAACACTGGAAATGCTCGAGACACTTTCACAACGAATTTGGTCGATGCTCCAGACCACCTGACCACTTCGATTCTTCAGTCCAGTATTAGCCTCGATCCGTTTGAATCTGCAACCATCGAGGTGGTTCAAATTGAAGCCTCCTCAGAAGCCCTTGCCTTCACCACTGGCGATGTCACAGTAGATGTTCGACTTGGAGGTACGCAAAATACCCTCAATCTGATCAAGGTTCCAACTAAAATCGCCCCGGTGATCGATTGGATTTTTGAGGACATCACTGAATCAATAGATGCGAATGGACGCCTTTCAATCACCATGACGGCTCGCAACGAAGGAAACGCAGTCGACGGTTTGTTGGTTCAATTGCAATCCTCACACTCAACAAAAATGTCCTTCATCCCACCCTTCATTGCCGTGTATGAAGAAGGGATTGAATACCCGCGTTCCTACGAGATTACCGACATCCCAATTGGTTTTAATTTCACCATTGAGGCGTGGGTGGACTTGCCACAAGATCAGTCCAGCAACGGTACGGTCTATGTCAACACCTCTGTTCGATCACAATTCGCTCCCGATGAACCCTTCACCCACACCTCGACAGGGGCCTACCTTGGGGTTCAATGGCAACCCGTTGATGAGGACGAATCTTGGGTTGATTTAAGCGCAATTTATGAGGCTACAGTCGCCATTTTCAGTGCTTGGTTATGGGTCATTGTGTCGGTTGTGATTTCAGTTGTCATCATTCAAAAAGCGATTTCAGCCCGTAAAACCCGAACTGAAGAGCAGGCCCTGTACAACCAATTGCACGAACCAAAAACACCTGAAGTCGCCCAAGATTGGATGCAAAAATTCAGTGAGAAAGCGGCACTTGAGGCTCAACCGATGACACTCGCCGTCTCGACTGAGCATTTCCAAGAGGCGTTCACCAACAGAGCCGGAAGCCCAACTCCCGCACCTCAACCAGTTGCAGCCGCTGTGCATGAAGCTGCAGCACAAGCCCTCGATGCCCAAGACAACCAACGTACGATTGCCATTGCCGACCAGTTGCTTTCGGATATCTCGGTTGGAAACGTTGCTCGACCAGTTGGGAGCAGTGATGTTCTTCCTGATGTCGAGGTAGCGCAGAACATGACGGTTCGACACGACCCTCAACAGATTCTTGATCCCAAAGATGCCCAATCACCACCTCAAATCCCGCTTCCAAGCGCGCCCACGATGATTGATCTTGATGATTTGGATGTGTGAGCATGTGGTCGGCTGGTGTGGATGAAGCCGGACGGGGACCTGTGCTTGGACCTCTCGTGGTGGGGGCTGTAGCCATCCCCACGGTTGACCTACCATTGCTGATGGAGAAAGGCATTCGAGATTCCAAAGATTTGACTCATGCAAAAAGGTTGGACATGGCGACATGGTTCCATGAACAAGCATCGCAAAGAGGATGGCTCCATACCGTCGTCGAATGCCCACCACCACGCATTGATGCATCGGTGGCCAACAATGGATTGAATCTGCTCGAGGTGGAATTGTTTGCTGAAGCTCTCAATCCGTTTCGAAGAAATGTGGAGGAGGGAATTGAAATTCTCAACGATGCTTGCGATGTGAATGCTCAACGGTTTACCGACCGAATTGCATCAAGATTAACCAACTGGCCATGGCCAAACAGCAGCATGCGATCTGAACACAAGGCCGATACCAACCACGCTATTGTCGGCATGGCAAGCATCCTAGCCAAAGTAAAGCGCGATGAGGCCATTGTGAAGTTGGCAAACACCATTGGTTTCCCAATCGGTTCAGGCTACCCAGCCGACCCAAATACAAAGGCAGCACTTGGGCGCTTGCTCGAAGGGTCAGAACCCCACAAGGACCTCCGTTGGTCATGGAAAACCGTGAGCCGAGCTTGGAATCTTTTGCACGGTGAAGACCCACCAAAGCGAACTTGGACGGAACAACACCAACGGACATTGTTCGACCCCTAACCACGAACGAAGGCCACTTAATTGATGAAGGGAAGGCAACAGGGAGGAACGAGTCACATGTCTTGGTCCCCAGATGAAGCAACCCTCGCTGCCTTCCGCCATCTGGCATTACAGAATGCCATTGAGTATGAAGGAAAGGCTGCACCTGGTTCTGTCATTGGCCGACTGATGGGGTCGCGAGCAGATCTAAGACCTCACGGCAAGATCATTTCCCCCCTGATCGCCAAAGCGGTTGCAGAAGCAAACCAAATGGCGGCGAATGAAGGAGTCGAAGCACTGCGTGCAATCTTGGCAGAAGAAGCCCCCCACCTGTTGGAAAAGCGGGAGAAGAAGGAGCGAAGAACCGGATTACCTGAACTTAAAAATGCTGAAAAGGGCAAAGTAGTCCTCCGTTTTGCCCCAAATCCAAACGGTCCAATGAGTTTTGGCCATGCCCGTGGCATTGTCATTAACGGAGAATATGCCAGGGAATGGGAAGGCGAACTTATCTTACGATTCGACGATACTGATACCGTCGTAAAACCCCCTCTCGTCCATGCCTATGATGACATACCCAAGGAAGCAGAATGGTTGTTGGGATACGCACCTCACCGCATTGTCATCGCAAGCGATCAAATTCCACACTACTACGAACATGCCGAAAGGATGCTTAGATCCGGCTTCGGTTATGTTTGCCAGTGCAGTGGTGAAGCCTTCAAAGTCTTCAGAGTGGACAAAACCGAATGCCCATGCCGACCAAACAGCCCTGAACTCAATATCGAATTGTGGGGTAAGATGTTGGACGGGACCTTCAAACCTGGAGATGCCGTTGTCCGAGTCAAAACCGATATGACGCTCAAGAATCCTGCATTGAGAGACTGGCCTGCTCTTCGAATGCAGGACACCGCGAATCACCCCCACCCGCGCCCCGGAATCGGTTCCAAATACCGCGTTTGGCCTTTGCTTGATTTCCAATCCGCTGTCGAAGACCATCTTCAAGGCGTCACGCATATTATTCGTGGCAAGGATTTGATGGACTCCACTCGAAAACAAACGCTCCTGTACGAGCACTTTGGTTGGACTTACCCCGAAACAATGTATTGGGGTCGTGTGAAGGTTCACGAATGGGGTGGCTTCTCGACCTCGCAGATGCGAAGGGATATCGAAGCTGGTTTGTTCACTGGCTGGGATGACCCACGCCTGCCAACACTGTCAGCCCTGCAAAAGCGAGGCATTACCGCAGAGGCATTGAGGGCATTCTGGGTTGAACTAGGCGTCACGCAAAAAGACATCTCAGTCCCGTTATCATCGCTGTTTTCCCACAATACGAAGCAAATTGATGACGAGGCCCCAAGGCTTGCCTTCATTCGCAATGGCGAACAAGTGACCCTTTCTGGGGAACACCCCACATCGATTGAAGTCGACGTGCATCCAAACCACCCCGAACAGGGCAAGAGGGCATTCGATTTGACTCCGCCTCATGTGTGGTTGGAATCTCAAGATCTTGGGAAAGGTTCCCTCCGATTGAAAGGATTCGCCGACCTCCATATAACCGATAGGACGGGTGAAATCCAGTCCATTGACCGTCAAGACAACCGTCCCATTGTTCACTGGCTTAGTGAGGCGCAGAGCGTTGATGGAACCCTCATCATGGCAGAAGATGGTGAACTCATAGAACTTCATGGAAAAATGGAGCAGCACAATTATCCGGAAGGTACTATGGTTCAACTGGAACGAATTGGTTACGGAAGGGTACTCAGCCCTACAGTGATTCTCTTCAGTCACTCCTGAGAACTTTGAAAGGAATGCTGATAGAGGGCATCTTGCCTCATCAGGACATGCCAAAGACCGTTGCAGACCTGAATTTAGATGACGAACACATCACCGTAGGGGTCAGCGACACCTTACAGGAAGGGGCTCGGCGCATGTTGAGTGTACCTGGAGGTATTGTGGTGGTGCTGAATGATTCGGACCACGTGAAGGGCGTCCTGGGTCACAATCAATTTCTGAAAGCCATGACCGAATCAGTCGATGCCAGTCAGGCCACTTGCGCCGAATGGATGGAGATGGATTTCTTACAAGTTGATCTAAAAGACACGCTCAAATATGTTCTTTCTGAAATCAAAAAACGCTCCCCGCAAGCCGTTGTAGCGGTTGATGAGAACAATGAATTCTCTGGTTATTTCTCCCCATCGGATTACAAGCAAGCGACTTCTCTGGTCGGCTCTCTAAGTTCCCTTGGCCTGTGATCAAGCGACGAGTTTGATCACGCGCTCACAACCTGCGCACGCAAAGCGAAGAGGACGTTCTTCACTAAGTACAGCGTTTTTTGTCCCACAAGCCGGACACGGGATGTTTGGGGTGTTGATCAATTCCATCGCTTCAGCAGAGGGGCGGTTTCGTGGGCTCGCAGCGGCTGAAATCCACCAAAGCACAATTGTGAAACCGATAGCACCGCCTAGGAACAGCGGCGGGTATGCAAAGAAGTGAATGAAGGCAATCAGAGGCAACAAGGCCATTTCAAGCATCAAGATTCGCCGGGCACGGTTGCGAGTCATTCGCAAGGCTACAATGAGACCGACAAATAAAGCACCAATGACGCCAGCCAAGAGGGGCATAGGTGCGTTTAATGGAGCATTGGTTGGAATAAAACTGAAGGTGAAATCTTCATCTTGGTCAAGATCTTCACCGCTTATTGAGATGGTTTCGCCCCACGGATACCGAGAATGGGAAAGTTGGACCTCATCTGATTCAAGCACCTTTGGCCCGAGGTAGGCAGAAAGACCGGAAGATGAACCGTCAAGAGAGAAGGTCAAATCAGACCACAGCGGTGCAGGTTGAACCGTGATGAAGTTTCTTAGCAACGTCATTTGTTGGTTGACGGGAACGAATTCCGAAGTTTTGAACACGAGTGTGACCGGGTGGTTGACAACGTCCTGCTCGCCATTGAGATCAAGGTCGATCGAGATGGTTTCGAAGTTTCGGAAACTCCCCAGCAGTTCTTCCCCATCCATCCCGAGACCGACGCTGAGGTAGTAAGAGCAGAGGCCCGATGAGGTGGTGGCCCCTGTCAGCATTTGCCGTTCGAATTCGTTGATTTCATTCGGTTCGATGCTTCGACTGACTCGCTCTTCCTCGGTCACAGATCCTTCTTGGAAACTCGTGAGAACCGGTGAAAGGTCGGTCACCTCGTCGCCAATATGGTCAAGACCCCAACGCATCCAGAAGGCCATTTCACCACCAAGTGTGATGCTCGTTTCCCGTGTCAATCGGATTTGACCATCTTCACTTGTAATTTCGAAGGTGCCCACGATCTCGAGGGGGCTTCCATCACCGTTCGTTTGCAATGGCTCATCTGGTGGATAATACGTCCCTGTGCCGCTGTCCGAGTCGAATGTTTCAATGATAAAAGAGGCACTTCCAGAGAGCGTTTCACTTCCTGCTTGAAGGACCAATTCCACTTGAGCCTCTACTGTTTCCTCGCCACCAACTGCATCAAGCCATGTCCATGTGACTCGGACCCCGTCACCTTGAGAGGTCTCGATTGGATCACCGCTCAAGAGAACACCGTTGACACGCATGTTCAATGAGTCGGAATTGGAGAGAATTTTGGTCCCCCAATAGGAGTCAATGACCACTGAAAAATAAACCTCAGAGCCTTCAATTTCGGGTTCAAGAAGATTGAGTGATAGCAGAGGCATCTCGCCCTCGATGATTGAATCTGCGTCTTCACTGCCCCATTGGAATTCCAGTTTTGCGTCACCTGCTGGTAAACTAAACACAACAGTCCTTGCTGTGATGGTAAGGACGACATTGCTAGCTGAGGAGATTGATGTTGCTTCAACATCAATGTCGAAGTTGAGTGTGCCTGAACCCTGAGCCAAAAAGGAATTTCCCGCTGGTGTAGTGGCAGAGAAAGTTTGCGAACCGATTTGGAGGGAAGCTGTAGCATTGATTTGGGCACCTGCTGCATTGGTGACCTCGTACGCCATGCTAAGCGTCCACGTGGATGCTGGCACGGTTCCAGGCCACACTTCAGGCAGGGACCAGGTGCCTACAGTCTCTTCAGAGGTCACAGCATTTGCGATGGTTTTGGTCATCGTTGTATCGCCGAGATCTTGCACAAATGGTGACAAAGTACCGCTGCTTTCGGACCCGATGAGATGAAGATCTAATCCGACTGAATCGCAACAAACGACGGTGTCTTCTGCTTCCGCAAAGCCAACCAAATTGGAGTTCATTGGAGCCATAATAGCAACCAAAAATACCGTGGCAAAAAGCAAAGGGCGCCAAGACATCAACATCACTCACCCTGACCAAACCGACATGGCTCATAACTTCAACGATGCTTCGTGAGAAAATTAGCTCAAAGGGCTTTTTCTAGAAGAGCACCGAGTTCCTTCTCGAACAGTGAAACAACCGCCTCACCTACTTCGCCTTGCAAGTCATCAGGCAGCAGACGCAATCCGAGTCGAGTTGCTGCTCTTGTGGCCTTCAATTCAGCGTAAATCGTTCTTGCCTTGGTATGGAAATAGTACGCAACCGCCTCTTTGATTTCAGCTTTCAGTTCTGGATCTTCGTCAACCTTATTGCGTATGTGGGCTTTGAGTTCATCCTTGACCAAGTCACGGAACGCCTCAATGACGAGGTCTTCGGTTGACATCAGTTCTTGCACTTGGTCGCGAATGCTTCCAGTAAGAAGTCGTTCAATGGCCATAGACAACCCAGAAGGCTATTCCGTTTCAATCCGTCGATTCGTCTGCAGGCACCAATGAACCGTGAACGAGGAAAAAATCTGAGAGTTTTGAAGCGTGTAATTTGGCTTCATCGCTTGCCTCAGGCCACCCTTTCATTGCAATGTGCACTTGACTGACAACATCCACGGGGTGATCGCCCACCACCAAACGATGCCATACCAGTTCTTCGAGCCGAGGGGTGGAAAGGTTGGAATCGGTAAGGCATGGCAACACCAATTCTGAGAGGGCTTGTGTACGAACATCCACATCCATCTTGGGCCAGGCTTTTGTCAGGCGCTTCAGCATTCTTGGTGAGAGGTTTGGAATCATTTCAGTCGACGGGGAGGCGACATCTGGCAGAGCGACCACACGAAGCGAACCCTCCCCGCTCAGGAGGTCACGCAAAGCGGTGTGAACGGGATCAAAGGTCGTATCCAAGGCATCTCGCAGCCACAAACCAGTTCCGGCAAAGGGGCGCAAACGTCGGACTCGTTGTCCATTCGGTGCCAACTGAGAAGCAATGGCTGCACACTGCGCGACAACATCCAACGCCCCATGTCGTTCACTTTTCTTAGACCCGAGGCGCACTCGTACAGCCACTGGTGTGAGGTGCAAGAATGATTTTGGCTTGAGATCCCCAATAGCCCAAGTTTCTTCAAACGGATCGAGGAACAAAAGACAGGTACCCTCCTGCTGTTGGGGATGAACAATTTCATCCCTTGCGATGGTTTTGTGGGGAGGCATGAACCTCCGTGCATATGGCAAGTCAAGGTCAAGGCAAGCTGCCTCTATGAATGCTAAACTCAACACGCCTACCGCATCGGCTGGTGCGTGAATGTGAACCATTGAGGCGTT
>MDSV01114526.1_pt1 | contig 24516 bp, 15 predicted proteins | sample 810851 | NCBI WGS metagenome assembly MDSV01 (sample SAMN05326640, study PRJNA326480) | marine metagenome | isolation source: seawater | place: Atlantic Ocean: North East | collected 2012 | reverse complement strand
CCCTAGATTATGATGGCTCTTCAGGCGGCGGTCTAGATACATTCCAATTCTCTAGTAGAGACGCTGTAGGCCAAATGTCTAACGCATCTGGTGATGATTTAGTACACATTGTTATGACACAAGGAAGCGACCTAATTTGGGCTGAACTAGAGATTTTCATCGCAATCGAAGATGGGGCATCAATGGCCTGTGTGGAAGCTGATAGTGCTGATGAAAATTCCGACTGCACATATACAAGAGATGACGACGACTACTGGAGCACAGGTGAAGAAATAACAATCTCAGAAGGTGCTTACGACTTATGTGACGGCTCTAACGGAGGCTGTAGCGTTGACATCAATATAATCAGGACTGGGAACCAAGAGCCGAGTACAATGTTAGCAACCTTATTCGCTTACGCTGAGGCATAAAACTGAGCTACTCAAGCTTCGGCTTTGGCAGCCTCAATCTTTGCATCGTTTGCCTTGATTTGCTCCCAAACGATTTCGGCGATATCTTTGACTTCCATCTCTGAACCGATTGAAGATAGACCATCTGTAACCATAGTAGAACAGAATGGGCAACCAACAGCAACTGTGTCTGCACCGGTAGCAGCTAGCTCCTTGGAGCGAATGATATTGACACGGTCGTATCCTTCATCAACGTGCTCTTCCATCCACATTTGTGCTCCACCAGCACCACAGCAGAATGAACCTCTGCCATGGTTCTCGGTTTCAACATCCACGCCGCCAATTGCAGCACGAGGCGCTTCTAATTCGCCTCCAATGCGCCCAAGGTAACATGGATCATGGTAGGTGATTTTCCCATCGTGTTTGGGTTCTGGAAGTTTTCCTTCTTGTTGTAGATGATTAATCAATTGAGAATGGTGCATGACTTCGATGTCTTGACCTCCAAAGTCCTTGTACTCGGTTCCTAAGGTATGGAAACAGTGCGGGCAGGAGGATACTATCTTCTTGACTCCAACCTCTTCGAAAGTTGCCAGATTGGTTTCAGCAAGCATCTGGAACAGGTATTCGTTTCCAGCACGGCGAGCAGCATCTCCACTACATCCTTCCTGCATTCCTAGAATACCAACATCTAATCCTGCTTCTTTCATGATGGAAATTGTATCTCTTGCAACCTTCTTGTTTCTTTCATCGAAAGAAGCAGCGCATCCTGCGAAGTAGATGTATTCTGCAGGTTCTGCAACCTTGACATCTAAGTCGGCAGCCCAATCTCCTCTCTCGTGCATTGGAATACCGTATGGGTTGGAATCGCTCTCGAGGTTCTCGATAGTCATCATTAGAGGCATTACAGTGTCCTCAACCGATTCATCGAACTCCATTCTCTCCATCATCAAGTGACGGCGAGCATCGGTTAGTTTTGGAACGTGCTCGATGTTCACTGGACAGACGTCAACACACGCATTGCATGTAGTACAGGCCCAAATTGCAGATTCGCCAAATCGTGTGATTATATCTTCTTCAGGCGCCTCTCCCTTCATCAATAGTTGAGAGTGTTCATTCGCGTATGATCGTACATCATGAATAATCTGCATTGGATTTAGGTCCTTACCTGAAGCATATGCAGGGCATACATCTTGACATCGAGCACAGGAAGTACATGCCCAGCCATCGATTAAGCTTCTCCAGGTCAGTTGTGTGTACTGAGATGCACCAAATGTTTCCAAGTCAAGATCATCGAGTGATACGGCTGTGCCATTTTCATCGACTTGAAGTGGACGCATCTTTGCCATTGGTTGTGTGTCGAAGAAGAATACATTCGGTAGCGCCATGACAAGGTGCATGTGTTTGGATAATGGAATCAAAAACATGAATGTGCAAATTGCCAACATGTGTGCCCAATAAGCCCAGTTAACAATTGACTGAGTGATTGTAAAAGTCTCTGCAACCCAGGCACCAATCATTTCGTAAGTCGGGTCTGGGCCTTCTCCTGCTTCGATTACGAATGCAGTTGTACAGATGGTCATTATCAGTAACAGAATGACATTTCCTTCCAATTGACTCTTACCCTTAAGTTTCTCAGGAGTAAACAATACTCTGCGGTTTAATGCAAGGAAACATCCGATTAGTGCACTGGTATACCCTAATTCTACCATTCCATTCCACAGTGGATTGATGACCTCAGGAAGCAAATGTTCGCTGAATCTATTTCCACTTGCAAGGTCAAACATGTCCGTTGACAACATCAAGAATCCCCAAAACATCAGTACGTGCATTACACCCGCAACTGGATCTTCAAGGACTTTCTTTTGACCTAGCCAAACACTAGCTGTTTCCTTGAGACGTGCTCCCCATGAATCAAAGCGGTTATCTTTAGCACCAAGTAGTACCAATCTTGTGGCTTTTTGCACTTGATAGGTGAAGAAACCGATAGACACAGCACCTAGAATTAGAAGTATGTACCAACCAGAAACACCAGCGTAGGTGACATCAAGTGGGTGTTGCATCAACCACACGAAGTGGTTTCACTCCTTCAACCCAACGGCCAAGTACCCCCTCCACAACCGGCATACATGGTGCAGGCTAGCGCGCCCGGCAAGTGTATTCTCTTTGGAGAGCACGCCGTAGTTTATGGCCAGCCCGCGGTTGCTGTCGCAATCGACCAAAGGATGAGCGTGAGTTTAGCATTAAGCGATGACTGGCGAATTGACGGCAGGTCTTTTCACCCTCAAAGACACCCCCATGTCGAAGCATTAAGACAGCGTCTTTGGGACGGCGGGCCACCACTTTCTGTCAAAATTTTAGGAGATATTCCTGCAGCAAGTGGATTGGGTTCATCCGCTGCACTTTCTGTAGCTGCAAGTGCTGCATTACGATGCGCCAAAGGGCGCCAAATCAAGAATGATGATTGGGCTGAAGGATGGACTGCTGCAAGACCAAATAATGTCTATGACGGGCCGTGGGAATTTACTAAGGGAGATTCTGTAGAATACGGTGCTAAATCTGTTGATGAAGACGAGTGTGCAATTCTAACTCATGCTGTAGAAGCACATGCACAGGGTGGAAGAGCATCGCCGATGGATTCTAGCACATGTGCGCACGGAGGTTGCATCGTACTTTCAGATAAAGTCGAAGATGACTTGAAGTGGCTCTATTCCAGGAAATTGAACGATGTTTCTTGGGAAGTTCACTCTGTTAATCTAGGAGATATTGACGATGTATGGTTAGTAATTGGAAGCACTGGAATCCATGCTCCGACTTCTGAACAGGTTGCTAAAGTGGCAAAACTTCTGGAAAACCAACCAGAGAAAATGCGAGAAATAGAGACAATAGGCATCGTTGCTCGCAGAGGTATTGCAGCACTAATGGAAGGAGATATGGAATCGGTGGGCCGAGCGATGAGCGAAAACCACCTCCTGTTGAGAAGCATTGGAGTATCATGTCCTGAACTGGAAGCGCTGATCACTGCTGCCGCACCAACATCGCTTGGAGTCAAACTAACCGGCGCAGGCGGTGGAGGTTGCATGATTGCATTGACTAGAAACCCTAAGTTGACCAGTGAGGCAATTGAGTTAGCAGGGGGCAGGACCCTAATTAGCACACTTGGAGCTGCAGGAATGAAGGTCGATAAGGAAGAAGATTCTCCTCTTTGGAACCCTTTTGAATAGGTACTCTGCTTTATATAGGGGTTTATAATCGGCCCTTTTATGAACGATGAGGACCGTTTAACAGTAGTGAATGTCGTTGCTAGTACAAGAGTAGCGGAAGAACTAGACCTGCCAGATATCGCAATTCAGTTGAATTGTGAGTACGAACCAGAGCAATTCCCTGGTGTAGTATACCGTGTATCCGACCCTAAACTTGCTATCCTAATGTTCCGTTCCGGACGTGCAGTATGCACCGGTGGAAAGGACGAGGATAACATCCACACCGGTATCGAGCGCATGATCAACGATCTACGCTCTGCTGGAATCACAACATGGGACCTAAAGGATGTTGAAATTGAAGTTCAAAACATGGTAGCAACCTATGCACTTCACTACCCAGAAGACTACGATGGAAATGACAAGTTCACCGGTGAGCCACAAGCTGGCCAGCCACGTAAGTTGAACCTGAACAACCTAACTTTCCACCTACCTTTCGACAAGGTCGAGTATGAGCCAGAGCAATTCCCTGGTCTAATCTATCGCCTTGACGACCCTAAGGTAGTCTGTCTGATTTTCGGATCAGGTAAGATGGTAATCACCGGTGCTCGCCACAAGGACGAGATTCTTGAGGCAGTACAGATTATCCAAGACGAGTTAGCAGACTTGCTGTGATCTCAATGCAGCCATTAGGGCCTAGTGAGGTCGACGCTGAAAGCATCGATGTCTGGGTTGTTTCCCATGGCGGCGTAGCGTCTAACGCTCTCTGTGACCACATGCAAAAACAGGGTTTGAGAACAAGACCTGAAAATTACGGTCTTATTTGTCACAAACAGCACCCAGGTACTAGTTTAGGGAAACCGATTCTAGTTATTCACGGAGATTATCTCGATGCAATTCGCTCGATGGACCGCAGGAAATTCCTAACTGCCAACGCTGCAAAGATGTGTTTAGGGATCAATGCCCCTGAGATTCCCCTGTCAAGATTTATTCAATCATTCCCTGAAGACCCTGTGGGCTTCTCGATGTTCCTAGAAAGTTTCAGACAAGCCAAGCAGGAAGGCATAGATCAAATCGCATTCCTGCGATATCCCTATACAAATGAAGAGGCGATGAAGGCCTTCCAATCGATTGGCGTGGATGTTGAGATGACTGGTTTTGCATTACGTGAAAGAAAGAAAAAGTATTCTCCTCGTTCTAAAGATGTTAAGTCTATTCTGGAAACATACCAGGATTTTGACTTCAAGGAGTGATGAAAATGATTGGATGGATAAGCACCTGGGGAATCAGGTGCGGCATTGCAACTTACTCTCGCTTCTTGGTAGAACAGATGGATGATGTTGTCATAATGTGTCAATCTGGAGAAGGCGACGTAGAAGGCGCAATTCCTTGCTGGCAAAGAGATTCTAATTTCTTTGGAGGCATAATTGCTCAAATTGCTGCAAAAGGAATAGACACCGTTGTTATTCAACACCAGCCAGGGTTGCTTCGATTCTCTTATCTCAATGAATTGTTGATGAAATTGCATGAGATGGATGTCAAAGTATTCATCACAATGCACAATACTCGCGACCGCTCAATCATCTTCCCTAGCAAAAGAATCGAGAAAGCTGTTGAAGGGCTCAAATCCTGTTCAACGGTAATGGTCCACACAAATGCCGATGTAGAAAACCTGAGGAAATTAGGGATTACAGAGAATGTCGTAATGATTCCACACGGAATATATCCTCCTCCTTCCGATTCTGCTGAATCGCTTCCAATCGAGGGTAGAGTAATGGGGACTTTTGGTTTCTTGCTACCTCATAAAGGTCAATTACAACTGGTTGAAGCGTTCGAGAGATTGCCTGGCTGGGACCAACTTCTATTGCTGTGTGCTACAAGAGAAGGAACTGGTAATACCGAGAAAAAAATCAATTCAATCATCGAAAGCAAAGGGCTGCAAGACCGAGTAACATTGGTTACTGATTTCTTAGATGATGATGTTGCAATCTCTACTTTAGCAAAGTGTGAACTGTTGGTTTTCCCTTATCAGAACACCAAAGAATCCGCATCGGGCGCAGTTAGGATGGGTGTTGCTTCAGGTGTTCCAATAGCGGTTTCTCCGATTCCAATTTTTGATGATGTGAATGGCGCAATAAGAATGCGAGGTGGAACTGTTGACGATATTGTCGCAAGTATCTCCATGCTATCTCAAGAAGATCTCGACACATCAAAACAAGCCATAGTTGAACTGAGAGATTCCCTTCAATGGGACGAAGTCGCCAAGAGAATTCAAGAGCGACTCAAGTAATCGATAATCTGTTCTGCAGCATCTTCTGCACTCACTTGTGTTGTATCAATTCTAATTTCTGGATTTTGTGGCGCCTCATATGGACTAGAAATTCCTGTGAAATTAGGTAATTCTCCAGCTCTTGCCTTAGCGTACAATCCTTTGACATCTCTTTGCTCACAAACTTCTAGTGGGGTATCAACAAAGACTTCGACAAACTCTCCTTCGGCCATCAAATTGCGAACCATTCCTCTTTCGGAAGCGAAAGGAGCAATGAACGAACTGATACAAATTAATCCAGCTTCAACCATTAATTTTGAAGTCTCTCCGACTCTGCGAATATTCTCAACACGGTCAGCTTTAGTGAATCCAAGGTCACGGTTCAATCCGTGTCTAATATTATCTCCATCTAGAGTAATGGTATGCCGGCCCATCGCTTGCAACTTCTTTTCTAAGATGTTAGCAATAGACGATTTTCCAGAACCAGAGAGTCCTGTAAACCAGATTAATCTAGGACGCTGACTCTTCTGTTCTGCTCTACTTTGCTTAGTGACGTCCATCGATTGCCAGTGGATGTTGTCTGCTCTACGAAGAGCGAAGTCAATCAATCCCATTCCCACAGTATTGTTAGTCATACGGTCAATGATAACAAATCCACCCATCACTGGGTCTGCATCGTAAGGGTCGAATGCTATGCGAGATGAAAGAGAAATGTTGCATACTCCAATTTCGTTCATATCTAGAACTTTAGCGGGTAATTCTTCCAATGTATTGACATCTATTCTGTGCTTTAGACGGCCAAGAGTCATCGATGAAGTCTGTGAATTTGATTTGAATAGATACTCGCGACCTGGCATCATTGCAGAATCATCCATCCATAGAATTCTCGTTTGGAATTGGTCTGCACTGCTGCAAGGAGAATCTGCAGAAGCGATAATATCGCCACGAGAGATGTCTATTTCATCTGTCAAAGTTAGTGTAACTGAGCGGCCTGCACCTGCTAATTCCAAGTCGCCATCATAGGTTACGATTCTAGCAACAGTTGACTCTGTACCGCTAGGCAAAACTCTGATCTTGTCACCGGTTGAAATACAACCACTACCAATCAATCCTGTGAATCCTCTGAATTCCCGATTAGGACGATTTACCCATTGAACTGGCATCCTGAATGAGCGTGATTGGGAACTTGCTGCAACTTCGACAGTCTCCAAGTATTCCATAACCGACTGCCCGTCATACCATGGTGTGTTCTCACTTGGACCGACAATATTGTCTCCTTTCAGAGCAGAAATTGGTATTGCCGTAATCTCTTCAAGAGTGAGCGCCTCACTCGCAAATTCATGATAATCAGATTTTATTTTGTTGAAAACTTCCTCGGAGTAATCTACCAAGTCCAGTTTGTTTACTGCGAGAATAATTCGTTTGACACCAACCATGGAAACGATGAACGAATGCCGGCGTGTCTGAGTAAGAACGCCTTGACTGGCATCCACCAGAATGATTGCAACGTCAGCTGTAGATGCACCAGTTGCCATGTTACGAGTGTATTCTTCGTGGCCAGGAGTATCAGCAACAATGTATTTTCTCTTGTCTGTAGAAAAGAATCTGTACGCTACATCGATCGTGATTCCTTGCTCTCTTTCTGCAGCAAGCCCATCAACGAGTAAAGCAAAATCGATTTCTCCTTCTTGAGTTCCAACTTTCTTTGAGTCTGCTTCTAATGCAGCCAGATGGTCATCGAATAGCATGTGTGACTCGTACAACATTCTACCAATTAGTGTAGACTTGCCATCATCGACGGAACCACATGTAATGAATCTCAGTAATTCCTTTTGCTCATGTGCAGCGAGGTAGGACTCTATGTCCTCTGAGATTAGGTCGCTGACGTGGACCATCAGAAATACCCCTCTTGCTTTTTCTTCTCCATGGAGGCTGTGCTATCGAAATCGATTACTCGGCCCTCTCTCTCTGAAGTAGTTGTCAACAACATTTCTTGAATTACATCAGGCAATGTATCTGCATCTGACTCAACCGCACCGGTTAGAGGATAGCAGCCAAGTGTGCGGAATCGGACGGTTTTCATCATTGGTTCTTCGCCTTCTTCCATTGGCAGGCGATCATCATCTACCAAAATCAGAACTCCATCTCTGTATACTACCGGTCTGGGCATAGCCAAGTACAATGGCACAATTGGAATTTTTTCTAGGTGAATATACTGCCAGATATCCAGTTCTGTCCAATTTGAAAGAGGGAAAACTCGGATGGTTTCTCCAGGGTTCTTTCGTGCATTGTATACATTCCAAAGCTCAGGGCGCTGCCTTTTTGGATCCCAATGATGGTTTTCATTTCTGAATGAGAAAATCCTTTCTTTTGCTCGAGATTTTTCTTCATCCCTGCGGGCTCCACCGAATGCGACATCGAAGCCATGCTTATCGAGTGCTTGCTTCAACCCTTGAGTTTTCATGACATCTGTGTGCTTTGCAGAGCCATGAACAAATGGGTTCATCTTCATCTGTTCGCCTTCTGGATTGACGTGAACAATCAATTCCAAACCAAGGTCATCGGCCATTTTATTGCGGAAATCAATCATCTCAGAAAATTTCCACATGGTGTCGATATGCATTATTGGGAAGGGCGGTTTTGCAGGATAAAACGCCTTCATTGCAATATGAAGCATAACTGAGGAATCCTTCCCTATCGAATACAACATAACTGGGTTCTCAGCTTCAGCAACGACCTCTCTCATGATGTGGATAGCCTCGGCTTCCAATCTCTGAAGATGAGTCATTCTGTCTTGCATACAAGCACCTCAGGCAGACCTGCGGGAGTTGACTTCATTCATCAAGGCTGTTATCTCTGCCTTCGGCAGATTATCGATGCCTCCAGCCGTAGCACGGCCTCCTCCTCCGAACATTGCACACAACTCACCGATTCCGCTTTGACCTCGTATTGAGATTTGAAATGTGTCTCCTTTATCGATTGCAATTACATGTGGACCAGAACCTTTCTCATTGATTCTGTGTGCCATTACTCCGACTACTCTGCGAGCCCATGCTTCGTTTGGCAACAGGAAAAAACCGTCTTTTTCAACAATCGTATCTGCATTAGAAATGTCGGATGCAAATCCTTTCTTGAGTTTCATAAAAGCAGAGGTATGCATGAATTCCTCAGGAGTTTTCGACTCTAGACATTTCATCATTAAATCATCAGGATGGAAGTGTAGATCTGTCAAATCTGCGCCATATCCATTGTAATTTAGTAACTCACCTAACTCTCTATACTCTGGATTGGACGAATGCTTGGATAAGCCGTCACCGTGCAATGCAACTTGAGCCCATTTTGAATCCACACCAAGGTATTGCTCAACAATCCTAGCGGTGCAGACATTGTCTGAAGTGTCAATATGTGTACTGATCAATTCAATCTTTTCACCAGCAAGATGATGGTCAAACCACGTGATTTTTACTCCATCTAGCGCAATTTTCTGCGCCATTGAATGATTACGAGCCAGTGAAATATCCATCACGATTACTTCATCATCAGCACTTGCTTCTATTCGATCTAGCAACTCAATGTCTCGTTTGACACCAGTGATGCGGTTTCCATCAACACCATGCACCAATCCCCATTGCACCATCGAACAAATGCCATCGGCATCGCCGTTGTATGCAAACCAGCGCATGCTCTGGCGAGTTGGGCCTCAGACATGAGCCTATGCCTCAAAATCAGTAAAATGCGTTGAAGTAGTACATTTTACAGAAATTTAACAAAAATCTCGAACTTACTTGACGCCCGCATCTATATCTATTCCCCGTTCCCATAAGCATTCATGCGCCGAGAGTTGGGGATGGCAATCATCCTCCTACTTTCCACATTAGTTGTGGTTCCACAGGTAGAAGCGGGTGGCCTTGGGAGTGAAGACCCGGGGGTCAGTGACACGGTTACATGGCGTGTTGGAGACAAGTGGGTGTATGCAGGTTCATTCGACCCTACAGTTCTAGTTCAGGGCGCAGGTGTCGATGCAGTTGTTGGAACAATCAACGGAGATGCTACAACAACGGTTGATGCAGTCTCTGAAGTCGATATTGATGGCGTTTCAACCTTAGTGTATGAAACATCGTCCAAGGCGGATTTCGACAAAGGCGGTGTCGCTCTTGAAGGCTATACTGGGAACCTATTCATTCAATTCCAGGTAGATGAGGTTCGCAGAGTTTCAGACTTAGCAAAGCTATCTACAGACCTTTCTCTCGACGTCAGATATGTTCCTTATGGAATCTCATCACTGACTCAACAAATTGCTGACATCACCATCTCAACAACCTATGACCCGATGAGCGAAAACTACGATTTCCCACTGCGAATTGGAGAGACATGGAACACATCCTATGTTTCATCAACAGCATGGTCGGGCTCTTCTGATTATATTACTCCGTTCCCACAGCCAACAAGTGGTGCCAATCATACCAATTGGGAGATTACAGATGTTGGCAAACCGATTAACAGCCTGGGAGAACAAATCGCATATGGAGGATGTAATGCTTCATACGAATTGACCTCTTATGACGACAATGGTACTGAAACATCCTACGAGTGGTTCTGCCCAGAAGTCAGAAATTATGCTTGGTCCCATACTGAGGAAGACATTGGCTTAGTCATTGATTTCAGATTGAAACAATACATGCCAGTTGCATCAACAGGAGTTGTCACAAATACCAACCCTGGATATCGAAACATGAATCTTGATGTTGATTTATCGACTCAGATCACTGCACTAAACACTCCAATTGAGGTTTGGGCTAACGTTACCGACTCATCAGGAACTCCACAACCAGGACAGACTGTAGAGATTAGACATGAGGCTGAAGGATTCTCAACTACCGCAGTAACTGCTGCCAATGGCAGTGCTTGGGCCATAGTCCAAGTTGGAGACGCCACTGATACTTCTGCGACTACTGTCGACTGGTCAAGTCATGGAATTGTAGCATCTAGCAATGGAATGTATGGAGTTGCAACCATTACTCTGGATGAGAATATCGTAGGTCTTGATCTAGTTGCGGCATATGAGAGAGCTAGCATTTTGCGAAACCGAAGTGGAGAATTAACTACTCTCAATTCGATTTCGGGATTCAATGTTCTGCCGGGAGACCACCTGTCAATCCAATTGCCTGTTTACAATCGTGGAATCACGACAAGTAACCCTACTACCACTCACATAACTTATCCCGATGGCTTTGAGATAACTGAATCATTACCAGCACTAGCACTTTACGAACAATACATATTCGAGATAGAATGGCTGGTCGATATCAACGCCAGTATAGATAACAAAACGATTGAGTGGGAAGTTGACCGGCAGTTATTGAATCCAAACGATGCTGATTCTGCAAACGATGTTGGCATCCTTCCAATTTTCATTGGCAGTTCTCCTACTTTCGTTGGTGAAAACATGACTGCGTGGACAAATGAAAAAATCCTGATCGACGCTTCTCAGTCATTCGATGAAGATGGAGGCGATGTTTGGTGTGTATTCGACATAGAATTCGATGATGGTACACGTTCTACTGCTAATCAGAAAATCATGCGGAATGGATGCTCAGTCAATTGGACTTGGATTGACGATGGCCTATTCTCGATCTTTGTCACAGTCACCGATGAAGAAGGTGACTCAACTATCCAACTTGTAGAAGTTGAAATCAGAAATCGCGCACCCAGTGTTTCGATTTTCTCACAACGAAGTGAAGTTAGAGTCGAACATCCAGTAACATTGTACGTACTTGCAAACGATTCTGATTCTGAGGATCCATGGCCCGGTTTGGTAGACATACACTGGCCAAACGCTCAGTGTGAAGAGGGATACTACACTCGAGTTTGTACTACAACTGCATGGGAGGAAGGCCTACACACATTCACCGCAGTAGGAACTGATGATGATGGCAACCAAACATATTCAACCATTGACATCGAGTTTACCAATATTGCACCACATGATGTCGCAGTAGCAATGTGGGATGAAAATAACAACCTCATCGAAGCAACCGGACAAATGACTTGGCATGTTCATGAGGACCAAGTGGTCGAACTATCTGCAAGAGCTGAAGATTCAATCGACGACTTATCTGATTTGAGCTATGAGTGGTCTTTCGGCGTAAGTACAGATGGAAGAGAATCAAGAGTTCAAACTGTATGGACAGACGCTGGAATGCAGACTATTTTGGTTAAGGCAATCGACTCAGAAGGCGAAGATAGTGGCTGGGTTGAGCGCTGGGTAGATGTCCAAAACATGGAACCACAAATCGAGCAATTACCAGAAGTAATGGCCGTTGCTGAGGGACAAAGTGTCAGTCTTTCAGGAGTAGCTTGGGACACCGTTTCTGACATGGATGAACTCATAGTATGCTGGGATGTCGACCCAGGAGCAGATACTGACGGAATCGGTTCTGCTGACGACGATTGTGATGTGGAAGGAACCGAGTTAACTTGGTCATGGCAAAATTCCGGAGTCTACAATGTTGTATTCCATGCTACCGATGATAATGGAGCTAGAAATTCATCTTCAGCATCAATTACTGTTCTGAATCTTCCTCCGATTATTATTGCAAATGTGCCAAGCAAAGCGGTTGCAGGAGAGTCGATTACTCTAGATGCGTCCGCAACTAGAGATTCCATAATCGATCGTGAATACCTCACTGTAGTGTGGGATGTAGATTGTTCAGTAGATAGCGATGGAGACGGCATCAAAGACAATGATGCAGACATAGTGGGCTCAAAGGTCGAATACAAATTCCCTCGTGCTGGTAAATTCAAAATCAAAGCTATTGTTTGGGACGAAGAAATTCTGAAACCGAGTAGTAAAACCATGGTTGTTGAAGTAGACTCTCCAGACATGACTGCTTTCGAGGAAGTTATGGAATCGCTAACTGGTGAAGATGCAAATCCTTTCATTCAACTAATGCTTATTGCGATAATTGTTGCTGGAATAGCACTGTTACTGAAACGAGGCCAGAAAAAGAAGAACTCTGTTTGGGATGATGATGATGTTCCAACTATCGAAGCGCCTCTAGAAGCGCCATCAATGGATGCTTTCGGAGCATTAGATTCTGAGCGACTACAGTCCGAAGACACCACTCAAGCACCTCCAATACCGGATGAAGGCTTGCCTGAGGGATGGAGCATGGAACAATGGCAGCATTATGGGCATCAGTATGCAGAAATGCAACAAACTGATGACGGAAGTTATGAAATGTAATGATGTCCTCGTATGAGTATGCGAAGGGCTATTCCCATCTTTATCCTAGTTCTGATGACAGCGTATGGACCTCTATCAATGCTAGAAGAATTGGATGCTTCTGAGGCAACCAAATTCAGTGAAGAGAACAATGATGTTCACGATGTTCCGAACTGGAGAATCGGCGACAAATGGGTGTATGAAACCCAATTCGATGTCGCCCAACTAATCCAGCAAGCTAACGTTTCAGCATCCTTGAACACCCTAACAGGTGATACAACTATGGAAGTTGTAGACATTCGATTCGAGGACATACAGGGCATTCAAACCTTGGTTTACGAAATAGACATCGAAGGTGAATTCACTTCAGGAAACAGTGGCGCTACTCTGGAAGGACAAACAGGAAAATTAGACATCGAATATGATGGAACTGACATCCTAAGAGCAAATGATCTTTCCATGTGGGATTCAGAGTTTACTTTGGACGTTAAGTTTGCACTCTTCAACATAGGTTTCTTGACTACAACTCTGGCAGATATTACTTTTGCAACCGTGTATGAACCCCCACGAGAAAAGTATGATTTCCCGCTAAGAACTGGAGACCAGTGGACTAGCACTTATGAATCTGGAACAAATGTAACCGGCTCCTCTGATTACTTTGACCCTACCTCATTTGACACTCCATATGTAGAGGATAATACAACCTATCAGGTCACAGCAGATGGTGAGCCCAGTGAAGGTGGATCAGGTGTAGATTACACTGGCTGCTCCGATTCCTACAAAGTAAACAACTGGAACAACACCGGTTCAGCAGGTGGTTTCGAGTGGTACTGTCCAGCAGTGAGGTCTTACGCTTGGTACAGAATCGTGAACCCTGCTGGATTCCAAATCGATTGGAAATTGAAAACATACACACCGACTGATTCTGGCGGAGTGGACATTGCTTCTTCCCCAGGAATTAGAAACACCAATATCGAAGTCACACCAGAATTTGTTGCGATTTTACCAAATGCGACTGAGGAAGTTGTAGGCCATATGACAGTTAACGGCAATGACGAAGTAGGAACAAATTTGCAGCTAAGATACGAATCTGACGGCACGGTAATGAGTTTAACAACGGATAGTAACGGTGAAGTTACTCCAGATCTTGATGTCGGATACTTCCAAGATTCATCTCCTGCTTCTGACGATTGGACTAGTAATGGTGTAATCATTTGGGACCCTGTGAATAAAATCGTTGGCGCCGCCACGATAGTGATGGATCTATCCGTGGTCGGAGTAGATTTAATCGCACAACCAGAATCAATGATTGTAACAAGAACTAGAGGGAACGATTCAACTGTTCTCAACCAAGCAAGTGGCTATAATGCATTACCAGGAGATAGTATACACTTCTCAGTTCCTGCACAAAACAGAGGAGTGCTAACCTCGCCAGCCACTGAAATGGAAATTACAACCCCTGACGGCGCCACAATAAGAGGAAATTTACCTGCACTAGCACCATATTCTGAAGGTAGAGTTGACGTGAATTGGACCGTACCTACCGATGCAGCAATCGGCATTCAAACACTTTCGTTTGTAGTCGACCCAGACGAGATTGTCACTGCAGATGCAAACAGAAGCAATAATTTCGCTTCACTTGACATCTTCATCGGCAGAATGCCTGTCGCAGTGATGACACTTGCAGATAATGTATACACCTTTGAGAATGTAACAATAGACGCATCAGCATCTTATGACGTAGACGGGGGCCCTGTCGAGTGTTACTTTGAGATTCAGGATGGAATTCGTACAGAATATATCGACTCCACAACGTGTATGGCCAACTGGTCATGGGTAGATGATGGTGACTGGGAAGTAAAACTAGTTCTGGTGGATGATGAACTTGACGAGGTTCACATGATAATGAACGCTACAGTGCTAAACCGTGACCCATATGTGAACCTTACAACTGAGACACCTGCTGTTTATGCTGGCCAACCAATTACCTTCAATGCATCAGACAGTGGTGATATCGATACCGTATCTCCTGAAGGACAGTATGTCACAATATCATGGCCTGAAAGTGCTTGTCAAGAAGGATTGTACGGTCCTTACTGTACCTTCTCTCCTGAAGCAGAAGGAACTTTCACAATCGAGGTTGTTGTCACAGATGATGACAATGCATCGGTTTCTGAATTCATCACCTATGATGTTCTGAATGTTGCACCAACGATTGGAGATATGAGATTCTCTGTTGATGGGATTCCATACCTTCCTGCTGAAGATGGAACATGGACCATAAACGAAGATGTTGTAGCAACTCTTGAAATCGACGGAGACGACACTTTGTCAGACAAGGAAGATTTACTCATTACATGGTATCCTGATGATTTAGACCAAAACTGGACTATCACAACATCGGGCCCTAATTCTGCAGTTACTGCATCTTGGGGTACTTCTGGATTGCACACTATCAGAGCGTTTGCTATCGATGATGACGGTGAAACCAGTTCGGATATTCTAGGATATGTACGTGTGAACAACATTGACCCAGTTCTTGACATCCTACCTGCACAACAAGCTCTTTTCGAAGATGAGGTCTTAAACCTGAGTGCTTATGCAACAGATGTTGCTGACCAAGATGAATTGATGTATTGCTGGGATCTGATTGTTTCGATTGATTCAGATGACAATGGAAACCCAACCGATGACTGCGACGTGGAAGGACCAGATTTGGTCTACTCGTGGACCACACCTGGGCTGAGGACAATTACTGCCAATGTATGGGATGACGATAATGCAACAGACTCTTTCTCAATCGATGTAACTATTGTCAATCGACCACCTGCTGCTAATATCTTTGTTCCAGAAGGTGGTTTTATTATCACAGAAGGTGAATCAATTACTTTCAATGGAGCTAACTCATCTGACTCGCCAACCGACAGAAGCAATCTGCAATTCATTTGGGATGACCCGAATACAGAAGGTGCAACTCAAGATGGATACGGAGAGAATTTCACAATTAAATTCGATAAGCCTGGGAAATTCTTTGTCAATCTAACAGTAACCGATGATGACGGAAAGTCCGCTACTTCTTCTGTAATGGTTGAAGTCAAAGAAAAGCCACCTGAAGGCTTGTTTGGCATGAATACTTCAACTGTCGTGGGCTCTGCTTTAGGGTTGATTATAGTTGTACTAGTGTTGGTACTATTGCTTCGAGGAAGGGAATCAGATACCGTTCCTTACGAAACCAAGCAAATGTCAGACATGGGCTGGGGAGATAGCCCTCCAATGACCGCTTCTGCACCTGTAACTGAACCAGTGGCCGCAGCCCCTGAGGCTGCTAGTACAGGCCCGCCGATTCCTGCAACTGGACTACCTGAAGGTTGGACTATGGAGCAATGGGCGTATTATGGAGAACAATATCTCGCATCTCTTCCACCTGCACCTGTTGAGACATATGCTCAGCCAGTACAACAAGAATACCAGGCTCAGCAACCTGTTCCTACCTACAACCCGGAGCCAGCACAAACAATCGCAGAACCCGCTCCTTCACTACTTGACAGGACGATGGTTCAAGAACCAGCACCGTCCGCTGCATCGCAGGCCTTAGCCGATCTTCTAGACGACTTGGACCTTTGAGTAGTGAAATGTGATGGGAACATTGTGGCAATTTTTTGGATTTCCTGACCCGGAAGCGCCAGCGCCTGAGAGCGTAAAAAAGAGCAAGAGAAGAAAGCCGAAAGTGGAAGAGCCACCTGGTCAGCAATTGACTCTGGTTAGTCCGGATGATGCTGGAACAACAATAGATGAAACTCCAGTAGAATCTGAACCCACAAAGGAACAGCCTAAGGCTACTCTGCAAATTCCGCCACCAGTTAGACGTTCAGCATCGGTGCCAAAAGGATGGACAGGAGCATTAACGCCAGACGGTGATGCTTTTCACGACCTGTCAAATTACTCTGCAAAACCGACAGATTTCCCAGATAGAGCCTTGAGGTATGTTGTACCCGATAAGATGCATCGTCTACCGATTAGACAAATACAAGACAGAGTGATTAGAGGAGATACAATCATTGTTGATTTGAATGGTTTAATCCATATGGACACTCAAACCAATGCTTGCAGAAGAACACTGAAGCAAATTGGTGATGAAATGAATATCGATATTTTTGCATTGGATGAATCTGACAAGTTGTTACTTCTGCCTGGAAGTGATGTTTCAATGGATGTATCTAGAAACGACTTGGGATTAACTCCATTATTGATTTAATTATAGGTTTCAATTTTTTATATTAGGCCCATGAGTTCGCTACGGTTGGCATGGATGCAAATATGCAGCGTAAGCCCCATTGGGCCGCTGGTTCATACATCGATTTGGTCTTAGCAGCTGTAATTATGCAAATTTTATTCTTCATTACCGCATGTTGGGTTGGAACTAACGGTGAAGAGTTCTATAATGAAAATATGAAAGAGGTTCAATTTTCGTTAAGGATACAACTAGCCTTGGGCTGGATGATGTGCATTCTTGCCGGTATTAGTTTCAGTATTTTACCGCTGATTTATGATGTTAAAGGATTCGAAAGAAGCCTAATGCGCGTTTATGTTGGTATGAATGTAACTGGGCAAATTGCAATCACTGCGGGTATTATGAGCAATGAACCATCGATGTTCGAATCCTTTGCAACGGTAGGAATAACATTGCTATGTGCGTCAATAATTTCACTATGGTCCCCATCGATGACTATCTTCAGGAGCAAATCCTCAAATGGAGACAAAGTAGGACCTTTTTCATATGCATTAGGAGCATTCCTACCTCTTCTCGGGCTGATAACTGTACTATCTTGGATTATGAGAGATGAGTATTCTAGCGTACTAGAATTATCAGAAGATCTAGTCTATGATGTATTCATGTCACTTGCTCTGGTTGCAATTATCATATCTCATATTAATCGTAGATTAGATTGGAACATTATTGAGTCTGAAAAAATAAAGAAAATTTTCGCAGTTTATGCAATCTTGCTTATACTGGCGTTTATCTCTGAGCCATTACAAGATAGAGGAGACCTTTCTCTGCGCTTAACTGCAGCTCTCCAATTTTTACCTTACATTTACATATTCATCATGTTGAATCCAAAGAAAATTGTTTCACAAATAGGACAAGGAAACCCCTACAACAAAATGGTCTTAGCATCTGTATTTTGGCTACCATTTGTCGGGGTTGCTGCATATTATGAAACAATGGATTACGTTCAAACCACTGACTCCATGATGTCTTATTATCGATGGATTCTGATATTCGGAGTTGCGTTCCAAGTGCTGTGGGGATTCACATCATATCTTCACCATGATCACAAGAAAACACCTTCACGAACAAGAAGGACTCAGTGGTTCACTTTCAGTGCCATTAATCTAGGTACAATCGTTACCATTTATGCACTAGGATATAGTTGGTATAGTGGTAAAGCGGTTGAAACCTATCCTCTCATAGGCATTGCATTGTACGCACTAGCGTACCTGTCGATCTTGGTTTATTGGATTAAGGAGACCTTCATTTGCCTCTACACATGGCATAAAATACCCATGTTCTATGACCAATATCTAGCTTATCCAGAACAAGGCTCTGGATACTCTGAAGAGGGCTAATCGAGTAATCGTAGCGCACTAGGTGCGAAACCCAAAACTGCTACTTCATCGCCGTCTATCAATCGGGCATGATTGCCCATTTCACCTGCCAAATCGTAAGAACCGGCTTTACCTTTCCAAGAACCACTCTCGATTAAATATGCGATTTCATCCACCGTCAGATCGTCAATTTCCACAACCGCACTTTCAACAAAGAAGGTCCAATCCCCACAAATCTGAACTCCGGTTGCTGACCACACTTGGTGCCTCCGGCCCGATAAGCGTTTAATCATCGATGCTGCTGATAACTCATCATCAGCCTTGCCAATAGCAACATTTGGGTCATCCGGGTCCTCAAGCATAGTATCCGCTACAATAACGGCTTGAAACCCATGATTTTGTGGAACCGCCTCACTCTTTCTGCGGCAGATATCCAGCACCTGCGAAGGAACAGAACCCGAAGGATGAGTTTCATCCACGTCGGATAAAGCCTCGATATGGATCGGCCCAAATCTGTCATCAAGGATCTGAGCGCGACGTTGTGAAGCGCTTGCTAACCAGATTCCCATAACAGGCGGTTTGGGGGTCACCTTGAAGAGAGCATCGCTATTACACCCGAACGGTGAGACGACGTGAGTGACATCGAAAGGATACCAACACACATCGCAGGATTAGACGAAAACATGCAAGGCGGAATACCTCAGGGACACATTTGTATCGTGGCGGGACAGTCCGGTGCAATGAAATCTTCAGTTACCTTTTCCCTATTGTATAACGCTGTACTGTATGGCGAAACCAGTGGTATTTATGTTACCTTAGAACAAGGGAAAGATTCTCTTCGCTCACACATGTCCAACATGGGAATGAATGTCGATGACCCCAGAGTTCGTAACAGAATCGCAATTATCGATCTCTCGGATTTGCGTGTTCAATTAGATGAACAAGGCATGAGTAACAGAATTGACTGGATGGGTCAGTTGATTAAGCAGTTAACATCTTACAGACAATCCATAGGATTTGAATTGCTAGTATTCGATTCACTAGGTGCATTCTTCACTTTAACAAAGATGGAAAACCCTCGTGATGAAATTTTCAGACTATTCGAGGCTTGCCGTCGTCTAGAATTGACTTCGTTCTTCATCTGTGAAATGACTGGAGAAGACCACAAGCAGTTCGGAGAATATGGAGTGGAAGATTATCTGTCGGACGGAGTTATGCATCTTACAATGGAACGTACAGGGGACGACATCACCAGGAAACTTGGTGTCATCAAGATGCGCCATACTCACCACAGGCTTGGTTATTCTCCAATTCTTTGGAGCCCTGAAGACCAAAGATTCACCATCAGTTGATGATCATTCTACTGTGACTGATTTGGCCAAATTACGAGGCCTGTCCACATCACAACCCAATGCCAACGCTGTTCTGTAAGCGATTAATTGAGTAGGTAACACTGTTAGTAGAGGTGTAAGAAGATAATTACACGGAGGAATGGGAATAGAAACATCTGCTTCTTCAGTGGCCTCTTCGTCTCCTTCTTCGTGAATCAAGATTATTTTAGCACCACGAGCGCGACATTCGTGCATCGAAGCAATTGTCTTTTCACGGTGCTTATCATTAGGAAGAATCACAACTACTGGACTGCCTTCTTCTAGAAGAGCAATTGGTCCGTGCTTCATTTCTCCTGCAGGATATGCTAAGCAGGGAATGTATGCGATTTCCATCAGCTTGAGTGCACCCTCACTCGCCACAGGAGCCGACAAGCCTCTACCCAAGAAAAGGACACTCTTCGCATCTTTCACAAGTTCCACCACTTCATCGATAGGACCAGGATTGGCAAGGTATCTTTCCATCTGTTCTGGAATCTTTTCAAAATCCTTGATTATTGATTGGCCTTTTTCTCGTGAGAATGTACGAGTTCTACCAATTCGAATCGCAAACATAAGCAAAGATGCGACCATATTAGTGAACGCCTTTGTAGACGCTACTGCTTGTTCTGGACCACTGTGAATATACACTCCTTGGCCGCATAATCTAGCAATGGTTGACCCAACCACATTCACTATTCCGTGAACATCTCCTCCCTTGAGTTGAATCTCTTTGACAGCAGATAACGTGTCTGCAGTTTCGCCAGATTGCGAAACTGCAAAGTGAATCGCATTTGGATTTATCACGGGATCATTATACCTAAATTCACTAGCAACGTGTGCTACAGAAGGAATTCTAGCCAAACTTTCGATTGCTAGCTGTCCAATTTGACAAGCGTTCAATGCAGTCCCGCAACCTATCAGGCGGACATGAGGTGTGGTCCGCAATCGTAGCGGTTCTAAGCGCAATCCGCCCAACTTTGCACTGCCATTTGCCATATCTAGTCGTCCTGCAATACATCTACGCAATGATTCAGGTTGCTCATGTATCTCTTTGAGCATGAAGGTTGGGAAGCCAGCCATGTCTGCTTCGCCCCATTCATCTTCAATTACCGTCATGCTGGTCGATGATATCCCTCCCTCTAGTCGGGAGATGTCTATTCCGTCATGCGTAACAACTGCCATATCTCCATCTTCAAGGAAGTAAAAATTCTGAGTGTGTTGCGAAAGTGCATGTGGGTCTGAAGAAATGAAGGACTCACCATCACCCTGTCCAAGGATTAACGGTGAACCGTTTCTAGCACATACAATTAGGTCGTGGTCCTTGAACAAAACACACAATCCCCATGTTCCTGTCGCTCTGTTCAGAGTTTGTCTTACTGCCTCAAGAGGTTCTTGCCCGGAATCTATTCCGATTGAGATCATGTGAACCAATGCCTCAGAATCTGTTTCTGATTTTAGCTCAAAACCTCTCTGTTTCAAACGATTTCGTAATGCACGGGAATTGTTGATGATTCCATTGTGAACAACTGCAATGTTTCCATCCTCACTAAGATGAGGATGAGCGTTTTCATCCGAAACTCCACCATGAGTAGCCCATCGTGTATGGGCGATTCCTGAATTTCCTGCGATATGATTTGGCAGAATTTTGGATAACTCGGAAACCTTTCCAATTTTTTTGTGGACTTGTAGGCTACCATTCTTCACAACAATCCCTGAAGAATCATACCCTCTGTACTCGAGTCTTCTCAGCCCCTCTACCAATAAGGGGGCTGCGGCTCTATTGCCGATGAAACCAAAAATCCCACACATGAATAATCCTCACATGTTTATTACTTCAGAACAGACCGGACATTTCATTCTTCGAAGAGTCATATCTTTGACAGTAATTTTCGCACTGCATGATGAGCAGATTACCATTTTCTGTGGAGCAGGTATACCCGGCAATGGGGGTAGCATTCCCGGAGCAGGCGGCATTGGCAATTCGCCAGGTGCTGGAATTGCAGGCAACTGTGGTAAATCTTCCAACTTAGGTAGCGGCGGCAAATCGCCCGGTGCAGGCAATTCGTCCAGTGCAGGTAATTCACCAGGAGGTGGAATTGGAGGCAGATTCTTTGACAGGTTCTCGAAGATTTCTTTGGCCTCTCTGTCATTCTTTCTCTTCATTCTTCTTTCGAGACGCTTGGAAGCATTTCCTGCCTCTAGCTTGGCCTCAAGTTCTTCCGACAATGACTGCTCTACTTCTTCTTCATCCTCTAAGTATACAGTTGGTAGACTGCCGCTAGACACAACTAATTCGGAGTCGCCGTCTGAATCAATTGCAACGAGTGGCCCATCATCTTCTTCTGTTTCTACAAGTAATTCGAGATCGCCAGTTTCAGCAGAAACTTCCCACTCTTCTTCTTCGCGGTGTGAGCGGCGAAGTACAACTATTACGGAAACAAACAGAACGAAGAAGAAACCACCAATAGCAGCAAGTGCCATCATCTTTTGTTCACGATTATCTCCAGGTAAAGGACTCAAAATATAATCAATAATTCCGCCGTCATCATCAGCATTAGAATTCGGATTGATATTTGCAATCTTCATACCACTAATCAATCCAGAAGGAGAGGTCATAATCACAATTGCATCTTCGCCAATACTTCCAGCACCTACAACATTGCCTTTTGCTATTAGATTGGACAAGGCGATTTCAGAATCGCCCACGTTGTACAGACCGTATCGGGTAACTGGTCCAAGAACTCCGATTTCATCGTGATAGACCTTGATTTCATCTTCTGACATATGCATCATAACAATCTTTGAAGCTCCGGGAGCGGAATTGTTGTTGTATTCTTCAATTGACCAAATTGAATCTTGAACTACGCTGATTATTTCTGCAGAACGACCACTGCCTTCTATCCAAGCAGTCACTAGGACATCATTTCCTTTGTGTTCTACAACCATCATTTCAGGCATACTAGCATCATCACCTGCCGGTGCTTGGAAACTGAATGGAGTCTGTGATATGACACCGTGAGCATAGAATAGACCTACTCGCTCAATTCCAGTAACATCATCACGCATTGCTTGGTATAGAATGTGGATTTCTTCACCAATTCCCACTGCTAAAGCATCTCCATCTTGCGGTTTGATATCAATATCTGAAAGGACATTCATCTTCGTTGTCCAACTCGATGATTTCGCATCATTGCTATGAAGCATGAAAATGTTGGTTATGTCGTTCCATGAACCACCTGTCAGTATATCTCGATGATAACCAGCCAAGACAATTTCATCGCCGTTAACCGCCATGTCAAAGCCCCAGTAACTTCCCTCAGATTGCTTCAAAGGATTTAGGTGGGAACTTGTACTACTCTTATCACCAGATATGCCAATACTTGCGATACCAATGTCGGTCATTGTGTATCCTTGTTGGTCTGTGAATCTCTTGGTCCATGCCATCTGTACACGGTTATCCTCTCGCAAAACGAAAGCAAATTCTCCTGCCCAATTTGATTCAACAAGTGTATCTCCAGGCATAGAGAAACCTGAGGTTAGAGTCCTTGCATGTAGTTCTCCATCTTTTGTTGTGAATAGTAATCCTCCGCCTTGATCACTTTCTGCGCTGTCTGGAATTCCTACGAAACCAAGCACGGCTTCTCCTTCGGATAGAGTGAGTCCTGTCTTAGAACCAGCCGAAAACTCATCTATGACAACTTTGAATCTTAATTCAGAGTATTGGATATCGACACCATTACCCTCTAAGAGTACTCTATGCTTGACTACACCGATAGAATCGGGTGTGTAAGAGAACTGTGCAGTTGCACTACCAGAAGAACTGTCCGAACCTAGAATCAGACCCAAAGTCTGCGTTCCCGTTTCAACCCAGCCAGCTTCTTGCCAAGTGTACAATGTCATCTTTATGTCAGTTGCTTCGGTTCTGCCTAAATTGTCTACTCTGACATTGATGGAATACGGGTTTTCTGGTTGAGGAATGCTCGAAGAAGTTGTTACTGCACTGGTTAGGAATCGCAAAGTCGGCTCAAGTGGCCTTTCTTCGATTTCGAATTGGAAAGTGTACTCATTGTCGCTATCATCGTCATTCATCAATCCATTTGGATCAATTTGAATGGTCACATCATGTAATCCTGGTGCAGTAGCCCACCACCAGAGAATAACCGAGATGGTCTCTCCTTGTTCGAGTCTAGGAAGCTTACCCTCACTTGGATATGTATTTGATTCGCTACCTGGGGCATCTAGTTTCAGATGTAAATCGGTTGCATCCAAATCTCCTGTGTTGACAACGTTGAAGTGAATTTCCAAAATCGTTCCAGCAACTGCCTTGTTTGCAGGCAGGTCTTGATCGAAAATCTGTACGGTTCCTTGGAATCTCAATTCGGGTGCTGCAGGCATGTTGTCAATGGTAAATGTGCGACGAACAACATCAGATTCTATTCCACTCTTGTTGACTAATTTT
>MDSV01216157.1_pt1 | contig 24523 bp, 22 predicted proteins | sample 810851 | NCBI WGS metagenome assembly MDSV01 (sample SAMN05326640, study PRJNA326480) | marine metagenome | isolation source: seawater | place: Atlantic Ocean: North East | collected 2012 | reverse complement strand
TTTACTGACCTTATATAGTGGAGGTTGCGCAATATATAAGTAACCACCATCAATTAGTGGACGCATCCACCTGTAAAAAAAGGTTAGCAATAGAGTTCTTATGTGTGCACCATCCACATCCGCATCTGTCATAATTATAATTTTGTGATATTTCAGCTTATCAATGTCAAACTCGTCTTTTCCTATACCAGTACCCAATGCAGTTATCAGTGTTCCAATCTCATTTGAAGAGAGCATTCGATCGAACCTAGCTCTTTCAACATTCAAAATCTTGCCTCTCAATGGAAGTACAGCTTGGCAATCTCTGTCCCTACCTTGTTTTGCTGAGCCGCCTGCAGAGTCGCCCTCAACAATAAATAACTCAGACTTTGCAGGATCTCTCTCGATACAATCCGCAAGCTTTCCTGGCAAACTAGATATATCCAAGGCTCCTTTTCTTCTTGTAAGCTCTCTTGCTTTCCTTGCTGCTTCCCTGGCAACAGCAGCCTCAAAAATTTTAGAAATTACACTTTTAGCTTCATTTGGGTGTTCTTCAAACCAGCTTCCTAGAGCGTCATTGACACAGCTCTCGACAATCGGTCGAATTTCTGACGAAACTAGCTTATCTTTTGTTTGACTGGAGAATTTAGGGTCAGGCACTTTTACTGATAAAACACAAGTCATTCCCTCTCTTGCATCTTCACCAGTAATCTGAATTTTGTCCTTTTTTTGAATATTTACTTGCCCGGCGTAGTTATTAATTGTACGGGTTAGCCCTGCCCGAAAACCAGCGAGATGTGTACCTCCATCCCTTTGGGGAATATTGTTTGTAAAACATAATATATTTTCGTGGTAACTATCATTCCAACACAAAGAAATTTCAACCGACAGCCCCTCTTTTTCAAGCTTAAGATTTATTGGGTTATCAATCAACAGCTGCTTAGATTTATCTAAATATCTAACAAATTCTTCTAATCCGCCCGTATAATTCATACTTACTGATTTATTATCAATGCCCCGATTATCAGATAAATTTATCTCAACGCCTGAGTTCAAAAAAGCCAACTCTCTCAGTCTGTGTTCTAAAGTCTGAAAATTAAACTTAATATTTGTAAAAATCTTATCTGATGGATAAAATGTGATTTCTGTTCCAGTTATCCGCTCTTCGCAGGGCCCAATTTCCTTGAGTCCGTCCTTCGGAACGCCATCCAAGAAAGACATTTCATGAATGGTTTTGCTTCGGTATATTTTTAGATCTAGTTTGGAAGATAAGGCATTAACCACAGACACCCCCACTCCATGAAGACCCCCTGAAACTTTGTATGAGTTTTGATCAAACTTACCACCCGCATGGAGTTGAGTCATTATAACCTCTGCAGCTGAAATACCTTCTCCCTCATGTAAATCAGTTGGAATTCCTCTGCCGTTATCTTTCACTGTTACGGAGCCATCAGGATTTAAAATTACGTCAACTTGATCACAATGGCCTGCCAATGCTTCATCAATAGAATTATCAACTACTTCATAAACCATATGATGTAGACCCGACCCATCATCAGTATCCCCAATGTACATTCCTGGTCTTTTTCGAACAGCATCTAGTCCTTTGAGGACTTTTATCGATCCTGCATCATAGTCTTTTTGTTGCTCGAGATTTATATCGCTCATGTATGATTTTGCACGCGTTTTTAATGATTATATTAGATAAAAAAAAACGTGATTCTGCAAGTTTTTAATCGACTATGGAGTTCTATGAGATAGTTTTCCCTTGTTAATGTTAAAAATGTCTGTTTTATCCCAAATATAATCAAATAAATTCTCCGACGTACCAGTTAGCCAAGTCTGTGAGCCAATTTCCCCGATTTGTTCAAATAAATTTGAAACCCGATCGTTATCCATATGAGCAGTGATCTCATCAAGCAAAAGCACTGGTGATACTCCATTATTTATTTCTTGGTAAACTCTTGCTTCAGCCAATATAAGTGATACGAGGAGATTTTTCTGTTCACCTGTTGAGCAGTTCTCAGCATACATATTATTTTTATTGTAATAAAGTGTGAAATCAGTTCTGTGAGGCCCAACACTTGTTCTGTTTGACTCTCTATCTCTAACTCGAGATTGATAAAATAACTGTTGAAGCTCAGCCTCTATTTCGATCATTGATGACCGTTTGTTTATATTACCAAGTTCCTCGCGCATAATAATCTTCGCAGAAGGAAATAGATTATTTTTTACCTCAGCATCCATAATTTTATTTAATTGATTGATAGCGATATCCCTTGAAATTATTATGTTTACTGAAAGTTTAGATATTTGTTTTTCTAAATTATCAAGCCAACTTATTTTATTATCCGCATCCATTAGAACTTTGTTTCTTTGCATTATGAGCCGCTCATAGCTTTTAATATTTTCTTCATGACCCGGTTCAATTAAATGAACCAACTTATCAAAAAATTTTCGTCTATCTGTTCTTTGCCCAATGAAAAGTCCGTCCATTTGGGGTGTTAGCCAAATAATTCCGATGCATTCACTAAATTGCCGAGGGCTCTTTAGAAATTTCCCGTCAATCCGGCACTGCCTAGCCTTGCCATCAATAATCTGGGGACTTCCAATACCAGTGCCTAATTTTGTGACACCATTAGATGATTTTACCTCCATAAATATAGACCATCCCCCATTCCCATTTATATTTGACTGCTCTGATAGCTGGGCACTCCTCAATCCCTTTCCAGATGCAAACATTGATATCGCTTCAATAATGTTTGTTTTTCCTGAACCATTTTTACCTACAAGGGCAATAAATTTTTTATCAGTAATTATCGATGTAAAGCTATGGTTTCGAAAATCAGTTAATTTCAACTTGGAAATATTTACAGAATTTGGAGCAATTTTTTTTATTTTATCCATAAATGATATTTATAAACCAGATTTGGTAATTTAACTTATTTACTTGACTTACTAACGCCGACTCTTGCTGGACGGAGAATTCGATCATTTATACGATAACCTGGCTCCACTAAATGAACGATTATTCCAGTTTCTTTTTTAGAATCTGGCACTTCAAACATTGCTTCATGCATTGTCGGATCAAATTTCTCGCCTGTAGGATCGAACCTCTCAATTCCATTTCTTTCAAATATTTGAGTGAGCGACCTCATTGTTAATTCTATACCTTCATAGAGAGTCTTAGTAGCCTCGTTGCCATCAAGGTTGATATCTTTGATACTTTCTATCGCTCTTTCCAAATCATCTGCAACAGTAACAATATCTCTTGCAAATTTTGTTGTAGAATATTTGATGGCATCTTCTTTCTCTTTAAGACCTCTTTTACGTGAGTTCTCCATTTCTGCTGCCATCCTTAAAATTCGATCATTCGCCTCATCTAACTTTACCTTCAAATTTATATCGTCCTTAATATCTTCAATTGGGGACTCGTCGTCTTCAAGATCTATCAAGTCCTCCGGCATAGTCTCCTCCTCGAGCCTTTGGCTCTCCCCTTGTGCTTCTGATTTCTTTTTTTTATCTTTCGTATCGTTCATTAGTTTGCTAACCTTCTGTTTAACTTAAATTCAAAATAACCACCCGGAATAGTATATCCAATATCGCACATTTAACCTAAAATTTTCTTCATAAGCTCTGCTGTATAATTCACCATTGGTATTATTTTCCCATAATTCATTCTCGTTGGCCCAATCACGCCGAGAACACCTATAACCTGTTTTTTTTCATTTTTATATGGTGTTACTATCATAGAGGAGCCTGATAATGAAAATAATTTATTTTCAGAGCCAATAAAAATTCTTACACCTTCGGCTTTTTCCGCCATTCCAAGTAATTCCATTATCTCTTGTTTGTTTTCTAAATCTTGAAATAAATGTCTCACTTTTTCAAGATCATCATTTGCTTCAATGTAAGAAATTAACTTGGATGCACCTTTAACTATTAAGATTTTATCGTCTTTTTTATAATTTGAATTACTCCAGGTTGCGAGACCTTGTGTTAATAAATCAGCGGTTTCCTTATCCAGCTCGCTTTTTTTATGCATAAAGTCAGACTCAATTCTCTTGATGGCTTCATTCAGCGTTAAGCCCCTCATGTGGTGATTAAGATAGTTACTCGCGGATGCTAAGCTCGAAGCTGTAAGGCCCTCTGAATTATTTATAATCCTATTTTCAACCTTACCGTCTTCGTCTACGAGAATAACAAGAATTCTTGTTTTATCTAAAGACACAAATTCAATATGCTTGACGTATTTTATATCTTTATTTACTGATACGACGCCCGTGCAATTTGTCAGACCGGACAGCATTTCACTGGCCTTACTTAGGGCATCCTCTAATGTCATATTACTTGTCATCGCTTGCTCTTTCATTGCGGCTTGATCTGTGTCGGTTAAATTGCCAATCTCCAGCATTGCATCGACGAATAATCTAAGGCCACCTTCTGTTGGTATCCTTCCTGAACTTGTATGAGGAGAATATATTAGACCTAGAGACTCCAAATCGTGCATGACATTTCTAATTGAAGCGGCGGATAAATTTATTTTATCCATTTGTGATATCGTCCTCGATCCGATTGGAGATCCCTTATCCAAATATTCCTCAACTATTCTTTTGAAGATTTCCCGTGACCTATCATCAAGATGTAATAAATTTGAATTTTTACTAATCATTTTTGTTGTTATTCGTTTTATATTTTAATTCTTTATTTTTATACCTTATATTAATAAGAAAAATAACCTAAAATCAAGAGACATACATGAGAATAAATAATAGGAAAATAACGGCAATTCGCCCAATAAAAATAACACCAAATATAATAGACAATGCCGATGGCTCTTGTATGATTGAAATCGGCAAGACGCGTGTTATATGTACAGCTTCAATTGAAAACAGAGTTCCATTCTGGCTTAAAAATACGGGAAAGGGTTGGATCACAGCAGAATATGGTATGCTACCCAGATCAACAAATCAGAGAATGTCGAGGGAAGCAAAATCTGGCAAACAAACAGGGCGTACCCAAGAAATCCAAAGACTCATTGGCAGGAGCATTAGAGCTTGCGTTGATTTAGAGAAAATTCCTGAAAAGCAAATTGTGATAGATTGTGATGTTATTGAGGCTGATGGGGGCACAAGAACGGCGTCCATAACAGGTGCCTGGTTAGCACTAAAATTTTGTGTAGAAGGAATGATGAAGCAAGGGCTCATAAATAAAAGTCCTATAAAGAGTCAAATTGCTGCTATATCATGCGGTATTTTAAATGGCCAAGTACTCATTGATTTAGATTATGAAGAAGATTCAGCAGCGGAAGTTGACGCAAATTTTGTTTTCACAAGTGATTTTGAACTGATTGAAGTTCAATCTACGGGAGAGGAAAGAACTTTTAAAGTCGATGACTTGAATAAAATGTTAGATTTGGTAAAAGAAAATTCTCATAAAGTTTTTGAAGCTCAAAAAAAAGCGATCTAATAAATATGTTTAATCTTAATCAACATAAACTACTAATTGCCAGTCACAATGAGGGTAAGATAAGTGAATTTCGTGAACTCCTAAAGCTTCTAATGATTGATATATCATCTTCTAAGGAATTAAAACTTCCTGAGCCTATAGAAGATGGGAATACATTCGAGGAGAATGCTCTTATTAAGGCAAAATCTGCTTGCAATTTATCAAATTTAATTTCTTTGTCTGATGACTCGGGTATTGAAATTGACGCATTAAATGGGCAGCCAGGTATATACTCTGCAAGATGGGCGGGGCCTAACCGAGACTTTAACCTTGCAATGCGTGAAGTTATAAAATTGCTCGATGATAAAAAAGTTCCAGTTTCTGACAGAACAGCAAGATTTGTATGCGCGCTATGTCTTTTCTATCCAAGTGGAGAATATCATTTCTTTGTTGGAAAAGTAGAGGGTTTAGTGGTTTGGCCACCGCGAGGAAAATATGGTTTTGGTTATGACGCAATATTTAAACCACTTAATATGAATAAAACATTTGGAGAAATAACATCTGATGAGAAACATTCCTGGGCGCCTTCGAAGGTGGGTTTATCACACAGGGCGAAGGCGTTTGCAAAATTAGTGAGTTATTTATCTCAAAGAAAAAAGTAACTTATGTCCCGCACAAGTATTTATATCCACTGGCCTTATTGTCTATCGAAATGTCCCTATTGTGATTTTAATAGCCATGTTGCACATAAAAAAATTGATCAAGAAGACTTCTTAGAGCTTATAAATAAAGAGATAAACTATCACAAAGATTATCTAAATGACAAAAAAATATCATCTATTTTTTTTGGTGGAGGAACGCCATCCTTGATGGATCCTTATGTTGTGGAGCGAATTTTAATGCATCTATCCAGCCAATCTAAAATTACGAGAAATACAGAAATAACCATCGAAGCAAATCCGACGAGCGTAGAGTTAAAAAAATTCAGGGAGTACTCAAAGATTGGTATAAATAGAATATCAATTGGCGTTCAGTCATTAAATAACGATGATTTAAAGAAACTTGGCAGGACTCATACAGCTGAACTGGCAATTGAAGCTGTAGGTATTGCTCAAAGTTATTTTAAATCGGTTTCAATAGACTTAATCTATGCTCGACCTGGCCAGAGTGAAAAATCGTGGCAGTTAGAGTTAGAAAAAGCACTTTCTCTTCAAACACAGCACTTATCCCTTTATCAGCTAACTATTGAGCCAAAAACTTTATATGAAAAGTTATATAATTTGGGGAAAATTGAATTACCAAGTGAGCAACTCTCAAACAAGCTATATCAACTTACTGAAGAGATTTGTGGTAGATTCTTTCTAAAAAAGTATGAAATATCAAATTTTTCAAAAAAAGGATTTGAGTGCAAGCATAATTTGAATTACTGGAATTGTGGTGAATGGATCGGCATTGGTCCAGGCGCTCACTCTAGAGTAAAAGCAGGAAATAAAGGGAGAAGGTCTTTAATTAACGAGTATGATCCAAATAATTGGGGTGAAAAGATAAGAAATTATGGATATTCTTTTATTGAAGACATTGTCTTGACTGATGAACAGAACCAAGACGAATATATTGTGATGTCAATGCGAACAAAGAATGGTTTAAACCTCAGTAAATTCCAAAACTTAGGTGGAAAATTGAATAGGGATAACATTAATTCACTTATAACCGAGGGCTATTTGATAACCGATAAAGCAGAGAAAAATATAAAAATTACAAAAAAAGGCTCGCTAGTTTGCGATAGTATTATAAAAAATATACTGAATTGAGGATAAATAAAAAACTAAAAATGGAAATTAGCCCAGGATTATATATTGTTGCCACACCTATCGGAAATCTTGAAGACCTATCTTACCGTGCAGTGAGAACATTAAATTCTGTAGATATGATTTATTGCGAAGACACACGTGTATCGAAGAAACTTCTCAAGCATTATCAAATCAAAAAGCAGCTATTTATTTATAACGATTTCAGCAGTGAAATATCGCGAAACGAAATCTTAGATCAACTTATTGATAATAAGGCAATCGCATTAATTTCCGATGCGGGAACACCCTTAATATCAGACCCAGGGTATAAATTAGTTAACTTGTGTAGGCAAAGAAAAATACCCACATACACAATTCCTGGACCGTCAGCGTTAACATCAGCGATCGTATTATCAGGACTACCAACAGATAAAATTTATTTTTTAGGGTTCTTACCGAGAACCATTTCAAAACGAAAGCAGGAGCTAAAAAAAATTGAAATTCTGAATGCTACAATTGTCATTTTTGAGAGCGCGAAGAAAATCCATAAAACCCTAAAAGAGATACAAAATTATTATGGCGATATTGAAATTGTAATAACTCGAGAAATGACAAAAATATTTGAAGAGACTATAACGAATAAAATTAGCAGTATTTTGGAAGAAATAAATGAGAAACCAATGAAAGGCGAAATAGTAATCCTATTTAATACCTCAAAAATAAATGCTGATAGTCTTGATTTTGCGGAAGTAGAAAATGACATAAAAAAACTGATAAAAGATTTGCCTGTAAAACAAATTACAAATATGATTCATTTGAAATATAACCTTCCAAAAAAAATGGTATATGATCTATGTCTAAAATCAAAAAAAACTAAATAGTATTTTTGATTTTTTAAATAATAACTTTAAAAAAATATAATATGAAAATCATAGTACAAATGGACCCTATAGAAACGCTAAACCTCGCAGGTGATAGTACTTTTGCACTTCTTTTGGAAGCCCAGGAGAGGGGCTATGAATTAGATATTTATACCCCAAATATGCTAACCCTGCGTGATGGATTATTAACCACTGAAGCCCAGCAAATAAATGTCTTTGATAAGCCCGACAGGCTAGAAAAAATAAATCAGACGCGATCTGTGATGCTTGATAAGTACGATATTATATTAATGAGGCAAGATCCTCCTTTCGATATGGGCTATATCACAGCGACCCATCTTTTAGAAACCATACAACACAAGACACTTATTCTAAATAATCCATTTTATGTTCGAAACTGCCCAGAAAAAATTTTTGTAAATAAGTATTTAGATTTTATGCCTCCTACACTAATCACTCGAAATGTAGCTGAGGTGATTAAATTTAGAAATAAACATGATCAAATAATAATTAAACCTCTATACGGTAACGGTGGAGCTAATGTTTTTTACTCTGATGGAACTGATAGGAACTTCGGATCGATAATTGAAAATTTTTTAGAATGGAGTAAGGAACCTTTTATAATTCAAAAGTTTATTCCAAAAGTTAAAGATGGTGATAAGAGGATAATTCTTATTGATGGAGAGATTGCGGGAGCGATAAACAGACTTCCACAAGAAGGTGAGATCAGATCCAATATGCATGTTGGAGGCCAAGCCATTAAAACCAAAATTACGAAGCAAGACATTAAAATTTGTGATGCTATTTCAGGAGACTTGAAGAATTTTGGCTTATTTTTTGTTGGGATAGATATAATTGACAATTTCATAACTGAAATCAATGTGACCTCTCCAACAGGCATAAGAGAGATACTCGAATTGAGTGGTATTAATGTTGCAAAAATATTTTGGGATCAGGCTGAAAAAAAAGTAAGCAAGTAGTAATAAGAATAATGAAATTTTGAATACACTCAGATGGCAAAAATAACTCAGAAGATAAAAGAATATAAGTCACATAAATATAAAAATAAAGTCCTCAGTATTCGCAAGCGAATATCCAAGGAACCAAAAGATATCGAATTAGATGCGAGATTAGCAAAAACAAGGAATGAAATAAAGGCAGCGCAGCAATTAAGATTTCGAGTATTTTATAAAGAGCTATCAGCAAATCCCAATATACTAACGAGATTTACTCGACGGGATCGAGATACTTACGACAAAATCTGCCAACACATGCTTGTTATTGATAAATCAAATAAAAAAAGAGGTATATTATTAATCGGTAAAAAGAGAGAGAATGTGGTTGGGACTTACAGACTTCTTCCTCAGAGAGAAGCAGAATCAAATAAAGGATTCTATAGCCAAGATGAGTACGATATTAAACCACTTATTGAAAGACATGGAGAAAGAAAATTTCTTGAGCTAGGGCGCTCATGCGTCCTAAGCTCATATCGTAAGAAATCTACTATTGAGCTACTTTGGCAGGGTGTTTGGAAATACATATTAGAGAATAATTTTGACGTGATGATTGGGTGTGCAAGCTTTCAAGCAACAAAACCTGAACAAATTGATATGGCGTTAAGCTTTCTTCATCATAATGCATTAGCACCTGAGGAGTGGCGAGTTAAGGCAAAAAAAAATAGATATGTGAATATGAATATGATGAGCAAAGAAGAGATTGATAATAAAGAGGCACTCAAAAGTATGCCCCCACTGATTAAGGGATATCTGAGGTTAGGCGCTTTCGTTGGCGATGGGGCGGTAATTGATAAACAATTTGGTACAATAGATGTTTTTATTGTAATGCCTCGCGAGAAGATCGAAAAAAGATTCGTAGATAAATTCACTATATGAGAACATTAAACCTGTTGCACTAGATGAAATTAGATAATGATAAACAATATCAGAGTATGTTGATAATCTGTCCGGACGTTAAAATGTTATCTGCAGATATGAATGCACACAAAAAAGTATAAATACTCGAATATGGACAAAGACATAGACATACTAATAAATGCAAAGACTCTTACTTTGTCTATAGATAAGATTTTATTAAAAAATAAAGATAATATTCCAAAAATTCGTGAGGATTTAATTTTGGAATTATCCGATATGATAGTAGCAGCTAGAAAAAAAGCTGAGGCCTTACTAAAGAAGCATGGGAATGGAATTCGGACAGCACGAAGTATATCAGAATTCCAAGATACGCTTATAAAAACAATTTATGAATTTACAATCCAAAATATATATTTAACAACGGACCAAAACAATATTGATAAGATATGCCTCGTCGCTGTTGGAGGCTACGGTAGGGGAACACTTGCGCCTTTTTCAGATATTGATCTGATGTTCTTGCACTCAAATAAACTAAATGATTGGACAGAATCAGTGATCGAATACATCCTATATATTCTGTGGGATTTAGGATTTAAGGTTGGTCATGCAACAAGAAACTTAGACCAATGCCTTGAACTCTCCAAGTCTGATTTTACCATCAGAACATCAATTTTAGAAGCAAGATACATCTATGGTTACCGGGATTTATATGAAAACTTAAAACAAAAGTTTAACTCTGAAATTGTCGCTAAGACAGCAGATGAATTTATAGAAATGAAGTTAGATGAGAGAGATAAAAGACACAATACATTTGGTTCATCACGCTTCCTTGTTGAACCTAATGTTAAAGAGAGCAAAGGTGGCCTACGAGACTTACACACTCTATTTTGGATCGGTAAGTATCTTTTTAGAACCCCGGCGCTCGAAGATTTGACAAAAAATGACGAATTCCTTACTTCATCGGAATTAAATAGCTTTAAAAAGGCAGAAGATTTCCTCTGGGTTGTACGATGTCATCTACATTTTATCTCAAACAGAGACAATGAAGTTTTAACATTTGACAAGCAACTCGAACTTGCATCACGGTTGGGATATGCGAAGAGACCAGGTCAAAAAGATGTTGAACGTTTCATGAAGCACTATTTTATGACTGCAAAGGAGGTTGGAAATTTAACAAGAATAGTTTGTGCTTCACTTGAAGAAAGATCGATAAAAAAGGACCCAGCTGTATACGAAGTTCTAGATACCCTTCTCTCTTTTAGAAAAAAACAAGATCAAAGCAAGAATTTTTATATTAAAAAGGGGAGGCTATATAAAAAAGATAATTTTAGCTTTGATAAGAATAAGTTGGATCTGATAAGACTCTTTATTATAGCTGACCACGATAATGTATTACTCAGTCCTGAGATAATACAATCTATTAATAGGTCCCTAAAGATTATTGATAGTGATTTAAGAAATAGTAAAATCGCAAATAAAATTTTTTTAGAGCTATTTTCAAATTCAAGGGAACCAGAGAGTATACTTAGAAATATGAATGAAGTTGGTGTTCTCGGAAAATTTTTGCCTGATTTCGCCAAAGTAGGGGGAATGTCGCTTTTCAACCTTTATCATAACTATACTGTGGACGAACACCTTCTAAAGACAGTTGGTTTTATGAGCAAGATAATAAATAATAACATGAGCCAACCTCATCCATTTCCCTCAAGTTTTAATGACAAGCTAGATAACAAGAGGGTACTTCTCATCTCTGCATTTCTGCATGATATTGGCAAAGGAAGAAAACAGGATCACAGCATTTTAGGGTCACAAATATCAGAAAAATTATGTAATAGATTTGGAATGGGCAAGGCGGAGGTTTCGCAGACGGCATGGCTTGTAAAAAATCACCTAGTTATGAGTGATATCGCGCAAAAAAGAGATTTATACGACCCCAAGACAATAGTAGATTTTGCTAATATCGTCAAAAATCAGAAAAATTTAGATTACCTCTTAGCTCTCACTGTCGCAGATATAATGTCAGTTGGTCCAAATATTTGGAATGCCTGGAAAAGTGGCCTCCTAAGAACACTCTATGATGAGACATCAAGTTACTTAAGTGGTGATAAGAATAAATCTATTGAAAATGAAAATAACTGTATCAAAGCTCAAAATAAATTTAAAGAAAAGCTATCTGATTGGCCAAAACTACTTATGAATTCTTATATTCATAGATTTAGTAATAATTACTGGCTTACAACTTCAATTGAGCAGCAAATCGAACATACAAATATTTTAAAAGGTATAGACTCAAAAAATGTCTCACTTGAAATTTTTAGTGAAAAAAATATTAAGAGTAATACAACAACTATTACTTTGATAGGACCTGATTATCCAAATTTATTAGAAACACTTGCTGGAGCTTGCTCACTATATGATGCGAACATAATTGATGCGCAAATAGAAACTACTATTGATGGAATTGCTATCGATACCATATCTGTCAGGCGAGATTTTAATGATGAAGATGAGGGTAGAAGAATAGATAGAATCTCAGACTGTATAAAAAAAAGCCTTGGAGGTGAGTTATCGCTCGATAGAGAAATATCCAAAAAAAATACAAGCATTCGCCACGAAAAAACATTTGAGGTCATAAATAAAGTTAACATAACAAATGAATTTTCAAATAACTCCACTGTTATAGAAATTGAAGGAAGGGATAGACCTGGATTACTCTATAAAATTACAAATGTACTGAAAAATACAAACATCAATATTAAATCAGCTCACATTGTTACGTTTGGTGAAAAAGCAAATGATATCTTTTATATAACTAACCTTTTTGGAGATAAAATTTATACTCCTGAAAAACTATTATCAATGAAAAGTATGTTGTTATCTTCGATGGAAGAAAATAAGTAATCTAATTTATGAATATAATCAAACCATTATTCCGAGTTTCCGGTATGACACTTATAAGTCGATTACTTGGATTTATTCGGGATATTCTAATTGCGGCAACTTTTGGCGCAGGAACTATTGCTGATTCTTTTTTCATTGCTTTAAAGTTTCCAAATATTTTTAGAAGAATTATGGCAGAGGGCGCTCTTAGTATGTCCTTTATTCCAATGTTTTCAAAAAAACTACCCAATAAAAACGAGGCAAAAGTTTTTTTTAGAGAGATTTTTAACTTCTTATTTTGGTCATTACTAATAGTTGTAAGCATATTCGAAATACTTATGCCTTTTTTTGTCTACATAATAGCACCTGGTTTTTCGCAAGATCCAAAAAAAATAGATTTAGTTGCAGATTTAGCTCGTATTTCCTTTCCATACTTATTTTTTATATCCCTTATAACGCTCCTATGCGGTGTATTAAATTCGTTAGGAAAATATTTGCTCGCAGCATCAATGCCAATATTTGTGAATATATCGATGATAATTGCTTTACTATATGTGCAGACAATGGAAATGCACAATACTGCTAATGCATCTCTATTATTGATGCTGAGCTTCTTAATATCAGGTCTTTTTCAATTAATTTTATGTATCTATGGGTGCAAAAAATATGGTTTCTTTCCAAAAATAAACTTCCCAAGAGTATCCGATAATGTAAGAAAATTTATGATCTTAAGCTTCCCTGCAATTGGAGCTGGCGGTATTATCCAAATAAATATTCTAATAGGGAGTATTATTGCATCATACGAAGATAAAGCTGTGTCGTATTTATATTATGCTGACAGGATTTACCAGCTGCCACTCGCTATGATTGGTATCTCTATTGGTATTGTTCTTCTTCCAGAACTATCCAGAGAAATTTCAGCAAAGAATCAAAAAAATATTAATCTAATTCAAGAAAAATCACTTGAAATTTCACTCCTTCTCGCGATACCCGCTGCATTTGGATTAATTTTCCTGTCCCAAGAGATTATAATGGTTCTGTTTGAACGAGCTTTCTTTACATTTACAGATACGCTTGCCACTTCTCGCGCATTGATTATTTTTGCCCTTGGACTACCGGCATTTGTATGTGTAAAAATTTTTCAAATAATGTTTTTTTCAAGAGAAGATACAAGGTCTCCAATGATTTTTGCTGCAATTAGTGTATTTGCAAATATCATTATCTCTATAGTTCTATTCCAGTATTTAGGTTATTTAGGTATTGCAATTTCAACAACTATATCTTCGTGGATAAATCTATATTTACTTTATAGAGAGTCATTGAACAAAAGATATTTTATTTATAGTGCAAAACTATTATATCGAGTTATCAAAATCGTTTTAGCCTCAATAATTATGGTACTTATTCTCTACATGCTTCAAACGAATTCGGTAATTTTAAAATTTTCAGATAGATCTATTGTCAATTTTTTAATACTTTTATGCTACGTTTTCATAGGGATCGTTTTTTATGGTCTAATGTGCCATATACTTAAAATTATTGAATTAAAGTCCTTTTTTAAATATATACGATAAGATCATGAGAGTTTTTTCAGGTATACAACCATCAGGCAACTTACATCTTGGAAATTACCTTGGGGCTATTGTAAATTTTGTTAAATTACAAAATACAAAACAATGTATCTATTGTGTTGTTGACTTACATTCAATTACAGTGTGGCAAGATCCTGAAAATTTAAAGAGGAATATTCATGAAATTACAGCTGGATTTATAGCCTCCGGTCTTGATCCAAGTAAAAGTATTATCTTCAATCAAAGCAGTGTTCAAGAACACGCCGAACTATCCTGGCTTTTAAATTGTGTAGCCAGAGTTGGCTGGCTAAATCGGATGACCCAATTCAAAGAAAAAGCAGGAAAAAATAAAGAAAAAATGTCTGTAGGGCTTTACACTTACCCTATCCTAATGGCAGCAGATATCCTCGCTTACAAAGCTACACACGTACCGGTCGGTGATGATCAAAAGCAGCACATTGAATTAGCGCGCGATATTGCTCAGAAATTTAACATTGATTTTCATGATAGGATTCTTGAAATTACAAATGAGGAAGAATTTTTTGTACTACCGGAGCCTCAAATAACAGGCCCAGTGACTAGGGTGATGTCACTAAGAGATGGTCAGAAAAAAATGTCGAGTTCAGAATTGTCTGATATGACAAGAATTAATTTATTGGATAATGCAGACCAAATTTCAAACAAGATAAAGAAAGCCAAAACCGACTCGGCTCCTATTCCTGAGAAAATGTCTGAGATTAATAATCGTTATGAATTAATGAATTTATTATCCATATATGCGGGAATCGTTGGTCAAAGCCATGAAGAAGTATTAAATGTATTTTCTGGTAAACAATTTTCTTATCTAAAGGATAACCTTACTGAATTATTAGTTCAAAATATTTGTCCAATCGGTAATGAAATGAAGAAAATAATTAACGAAAAAGAATATCTTGAAAAGACTCTTAAAGAAGGTGCGGAAAAAGCAAGAGTAATTGCAATACCTGTTTTAGCAGAAACAAAAAAAATAATAGGTTTAGCTTAAATTTATGCCTATAATATAAATATTATTGATATTTATGTTTCTTAGGATGTCCAAAAAAATAAGAAAATTTTTAGTTGTTGTTGACGATACATCAGAATGTTACAGAGCAATTAGCTATGCGTCGAGGCGTGCTTCGCAGACTAAAGGAAAAATCACTTTACTTAGAGTTGTGAATACATCGGATTTCAAAAATGTTTATGGTGTTGAAGGTATTATGAAACAAGAGGCTGAAGATAATGCAAGGGAGATATTGAGGGTATATTCTGAAAATGTAAATAGAGACACCAGTTTGGTACCAGAATTAATTGTGAGGTTTGGGCAGCCAACAACCGAGATTATTGATTTTATAAATGAAGATGGCTCAATTTCATTACTTGTTTTAGCCGCAGCATCGGATAGCATGAATCCAGGACCACTTGTATCACATTTTACCGGTTCAAAGGCTTCAAATTTTCCTGTTCCAATTACAATTATCCCGGGACAGCTAACCGAAGACGCGATATTGGAATTAACTGCGAATTAGAGCTAAACGCCCCAATATTAATATAAAGCTTGAATTATAAATACATAATATTTAAATTAATAATATAAATAAGGATATTTCATTATGTTTATTGAGACGGTATCAACACCAAATCCTAATACTCTAAAATTCATTCCTGGATGTGACGTGTTACCTGGTTCTACGAAGGAGTATAAAAATCCAACAGAAGCAGAAGAGTCACCACTAGCAGCAAAAATATTTTCAATCGATGGAGTGGCTGGTGTATTTTTCTCAGATGACTTTATAACTGTCACTAAAACAGCTTTTGAATGGCCCCAACTGAAACCGATTATACTCGGTGAAATTATGGACCATTTCCTGTCTAACAAACCACTAATTGTTGGAAATAGTAATGAAAAGCAGGAAGAATTCTTTGACGCCAAAGATAGTGATACCGTTGATAAAATAAAAGATCTTATTCAAACGAGGGTACGCCCAGCCGTTGCCCATGATGGTGGAGATATCACCTTTCAAGGATTTAAAGCAGGCACAGTTTATTTAAATCTTCAAGGTGCATGCGCTGGCTGTCCCAGCTCAACAATGACACTAAAAAATGGAATTGAAAATTTACTAAAGCATTACATACCAGAAGTAATAGAAGTTGAGGCTATATAATTCGTTATGATTACCTTGCTAATTGATGTTGTGTCGAACAACTCAATACTTGCTTTATTTGACCAAAAAAAGAGTCAAAAAGCTATTGAAAAAATTAGACTTGATCATAATGAAATGCGTAGTGAAAATGTTATTCCGGCGCTCGAGTCACTTCTTGATAATAGTACTTATTGTTATTCCGATATTAAAAAAGTAATTTGTGTTACTGGACCGGGAAATTACACAAATATCAGAACAGGTATTGCAGTTGCAAAGAGTATTTCGCTTGTAAATGATATTGACGCCTATGGTCTAACCCAGCATGAACTAATTGCTCAAACATCACAATATCCTCTGATACAGGGTGACCTAGTTGTGATAATACACTCTATGCATGATGATTTTTATTATCAAGAATTTGAAAGTAATACACAAAAGAAACAGGACCCAATTTTACTAAATGCGGCTGATATTATGGATAAAATTGAATCTAGTAAGGCTAATATAATTGAAACTGGAAATGAATTTCTGAATTATCTTATTAAAAAAAATATAGACCTAAATAACCTTCATAGTAATTATTTAATTCCAGATAGTTCACTAAGTAAGATTTGTGCGTCAACCTCAGATGATTTTTCAAAGATTGATGCAAAATATATTAAGACTCCAAATTTCGTGAAATATACAAAAAAAAATATTTATGAATGATTCAACTACAGATTTTGAATTCGCTAATCAAGATGATATTGAAAATATCATAAAAATAATGAGAAATGGATATTACAAATGTTGGGATAGAGAATTTTTTTTAGATCTAATAAAAAATAGAAATTCTTTATTATGTGTACTAAAAAAAGAAAAGAGTATAATAGGTTTTATTGCGGGTAAGAAATCTGAAGAAAACTGCGATATAATCATGCTAATTATAGATATCAAAAATCGTGGAGAGGGGTTTGGATCCTTATTATTGAGTAATACACTTCTTGTTCTCAAAGATATGCGTGTCAAAAACATTTACTTAGAAGTTGCTGTTAATAATAGCTCCGCAATTAGTCTCTATGAAAAATATGGTTTTAAAAAAATTAACATCAGGAAGTCATATTATAAATTTAATAAAACAATGATAGATGCAGTATTATATCGAATGGTCAATTCTTAAAATTGATGGTATATTATAATATATAAAAAATGCAGAAATGACCAAATAGAATGGTTAAAAATAGTATAGAACAAAAATGTGTACAAAAAGGCTTGAGAATGACAAAGCAGAGAGTAGTTATTGCTCAAGTCCTCTCGTCATCCAATGACCATCCTGATGCAGAGGAATTATACAGAAGAACAATAGCTATAAATAATAGAATTTCTCTTGCTACAATATATCGAACACTCAAGATATTTAATGATAATGGCATACTAGAAAAGCATGAGTTTAAAGAAGGAAAATTTCGATATGAAATGGTCTACAAAGAACATCACGATCATTTAATTGACGTTGAAACAGGAAAAGTGATTGAATTCCAGGACGAGGAGATTGAAAAACTACAAGAAAAAATCGCAAACAAATTGGGCTATAATATTATTAATCATCGTCTTGAAATATATGCAGTAAAAAAAAGTAGTTAGTAGTAATTAATCATGTCATTACTTAAAAGTTGTCTAATTATTTTTCTTATTTTTTTCATAACTTCTTTTTTACTTCCAATTCAAGCATTCCTGCGTATTTTTAAAAAACCACTTTCAACAATAATCCCAATGATTTACCACAGGCTTGTCCTTAAACTCCTCTCCATAAAGATCATTGTAAAAGGAAATATAGGTGAAGATGGATCACTAATTGTTTCAAATCATGCCTCATGGATAGATATATTCATAATAAGCTCAGTCATTAAAACTTCCTTTGTGTCTAAGAGTGAAGTTTCTAAGTGGCCTCTGGTAAGTTGGTTAGCAAAACTTCAAGGAACAATATTCATAAATAGAAATAATCCTAAGGAACTTACAAAAACAGCAAGTGAAATACATGATAGGATATCGAAAAAACAAAATGTTGTCTTGTTCCCCGAGGGAACATCGAGTGACGGGAATAGAGTTCTCCCCTTTAAGTCATCTATATTTATGCTTTCTGAAATTACAGACAGAAGCAAACTAAATATTCAACCAATATCTATTGCTTATACCAAGTATAATGGATTGACTATGGGAAGAATTGAACGCACGCTAATCGCCTGGTATGGGGATATGGATCTCCTAACCCATTTATACAAACTTATCCGCTCAGGCTCATTCGAGGTGGAAGTAACTTTTCATAATAGAATTGACATATCTGAAAAAAAATCTAGAAAAGATATTGCTCGTGATTGTGAAGTTATTGTGAGAGATGGATTTTTAAAATCTCTTAACAGAGGAATATGAAAATATGAAAAAAGTATATGTAAAAACATATGGCTGCCAAATGAATGTTTATGATTCTGAGCGAATAATGGAGTCTCTAGATAAACAGGGTTTCACTGAAACAAAAAATTCTGATGAGAGTGATATTATAATATTTAATACTTGCCATATACGAGAAAAAGCAGCCGAAAAATTATATTCTGATATTGGTAGATTAAAAAATCAAAGCAGTACAAAAAAAGTTATAGTCGCAGGGTGTGTTGCACAAGCCGAAGACAGTGAAATTATTCGCAGAATGCCAGAGGTAGATATGGTAATAGGACCACAAACTTATCATAAACTTCCTGATTTTGTCTCAAGATTAGATAAAAAAAAGAAGTTTATAGAGACAGACTTTCCGGCTGAAAATAAATTTAATTTACTCACAAAAAGAAAGAGGCTTGATAAAAAGCCTACCGCTTATTTAACCATACAAGAAGGATGTGATAAATTTTGTACCTTCTGCGTTGTTCCATATACGAGAGGCGCAGAATATTCCCGAACCACCGCAGAGTTATTAGAGGAAGCAAAATCACTTGTTGATCAGGGTGTGGTTGAATTAACATTGCTAGGTCAAAATGTGAATGCATATCACGGAGAGAGCATGACTGGTGGTACATCAAACTTAGCTGATCTGATATACGAATTATCTAAAATTGTTGGAATTAAAAGGTTAAGATACACAACAAACCATCCAAATGATGTTAATAACGAATTGATCCATGCCCACAGAGATATTGAGAAGTTGATGCCTTACATACACCTACCAATTCAGTCGGGCTCCAATAAGATATTAAAAGCAATGAATAGAAAGCATACGGTCGAAAAATATATAGAAACAATAGATAAAATTCGATTAGCAAAAAAAGGAATTGCAATTTCTTCAGATTTTATTGTTGGGTTCCCTGGTGAGTCTGATAAAGACTTTGAATACACTATTGATCTCATAAAACAAATCGGATTTGCTCAAGCCTTCTCTTTCAATTATTCACCAAGGCCCGGCACACCATCCGCAGATTATGATACACAAATCCCTAAAAGCTTAAAGGACGAAAGACTCCATCGACTGCAGCAACTACTAAAAGAACAACAATTCCAATTTAATAGCCACTTTATTGGTAAAAGTGTTCAGATATTGGTTGAAAAAACAGGGAAGGAAGAATGCCATTTAGTTGGAAGAACGCCTCACTTACAATCAGCTTTTTTCAAGGATATTAAAAAAATATCTAAAATCGGAGAATTCGTTGATATTAAGATAGATTCTGTAAAAGTTAATAATCTAAGTGGTGAGCTAATTGAAAGCAGTTAAACCGAAACAGAATTTAATCGTGAAGCAAGTATCAGATTCTTGTATGAATATTGTCATTAATGACTCAAGTAAATTAGTCAATATCTTTGGCAAAAATGATGAAAATCTCAGATTAATTGAAAAGGAAGTATCAGTTGAAATTATACCTCATGGGAATACAATACAAATTTCGGGTGAAAATTCAAATGTAAATATAGCGAAGAGTATTATTTTAGATATGGTCGAAAGAGATAATTTAGGTGTAAACAACAATATCGATGAAGTTTCAGGCTCAATAAGGGTTAGAAATGTTACAACCAGTAAGATAGAGTCGAAGAAAAATATTATTAAAACAAAAATTAAAACAATTCTTCCAAGATCATTAAATCAGGATGAGTATATAAATTCTATTTACAACAACCCCCTAACATTTGGTGTTGGGCCAGCCGGAACAGGTAAGACGTATCTCGCTGTAGCTGCAGCAGCATATTTTCTAGAATCTGGATTGGTTGATAAGATTATATTATCAAGACCAGCCGTTGAGGCTGGAGAAAAACTTGGTTTTTTGCCTGGAGACTTAAAAGAAAAAATCGATCCATACTTACGACCTCTCTATGACGCACTTTATGATTGTCTCCCATCAAATAAGGTTCAAAAAGGGCTAGACAACAATACAATTGAAATTGCGCCTCTTGCATTTATGCGGGGGAGAACTCTTGAAAATGCATTTATAATTTTAGATGAAGCACAAAACTGTAATTCAATTCAAATGAAAATGTTTCTTACTAGACTTGGCATCAATAGCAAGATGGTAATTACTGGAGACCCAACACAGATTGATTTACCCTCTAACATAAAGTCTGGATTACTTGAAGCAATCCAAGTTACAAAAAATATGAGCCAGACAAGACAAATAAAATTTAGCTCAGATGATGTTGTAAGGCACTCATTAGTTAAGAAAATAATTGATGCGTATGATAAAATACTCAAAAAATGAACTTATACCAGATATACTCATAGATTTTGACGAGTGGAATAATCACTCAGGAATATATTTAATCATTGAGAAGGCTGCAAAACATACGTTAAGTTACATTAATAATATTGAATATCAGGAATTGAGTGTATTGCTTACATCAAATAAAAATATTACTGCCCTAAATAAAAGGTTTAGAGACATCAATAAAGCTACAAATATTTTATCATTTAAATCTGAAAAACCCCATCTTGGCGATATAGTTATATCATATGAATATATATTAGCTGAAATTACTCAACAAAGTAAAACTCTCAACGAGCATTTAAGCCATCTCATAATACATGGTATTTTACACTTGTTGGATTTTGATCATGAAAATGACGAAAAAGCTGCTGAAATGGAAGAAATCGAAATTAATATCATGAATGATCTTGGTTATAAAAATCCCTATCTATTACGTGGATGATATATACTTAAATTAATGGCTTTTAATTCAATAAAACCAAACAATCTAAGCTTTTCCCAGAAATGTTTAATAAATTTTTTGATGGGCTCACTTTCAGTACTATCTCTCGAGCCCGTAAACTTTTATGTGATTCTTTTTTTAACAATACCGATTTATATCTTTAATTTTGATAGTCTTTATGATGAGAGAAAAAAGTACCCAAGAAAAAAATTTTTCATAAAGTGCTTCCTACTCGGGCTATCTTTTGGGTATGGTTTTTACTTCTTTAGTCTTTATTGGATCAATATTTCACTGTTGTATGAATTAGATATTTACTATTATTTTTTGTTGCCAAGTTTATTATTAGTCCCACTACTGCTATCTATATTTTATGGTCTATCAGCTATCATTTCATCTCTTTTTTATCCAAGAAATATCTCAAGAATATTCATTATCTCAATAGTCTGGACAATCTCAGAATACGTCAGGATAAGCATCACTGATTTTCCTTGGGCGCAAATTGGCCATTCTCTTATTCAAATCAATACCATTTTACAAAGTGTTTCTGTCTTTGGTGAGCTATTTTTAACAACGCTAGCAATAATAGTCTTTTCCTTGCCGCTAGTTTTATTTTTCGACAAATCACCTGATTTGAAATTTACCTCAGTTACGATCACTTTATCAACCTTAGTGGGGGTTATTATTTTTGGATTATCAAGACCTGATGTATTCGTAGAAAAAAATGACAGGATTGAAGTCAACATAATTCAACCAAATATAAAACAAAAAGACAAATGGAATAAAGAACTAATCCAAAAGAATACGAATAAATTAATATCTGCTACTCTTGAGATCTCAAAAAAAAATGATGAAAAAAATCCTCATAAGAGATATTTTATATGGCCCGAAACGGCCACACCCTATTTGATTGATGAAAATCTTCAAATAACTTCTGATTTAACAAAAAATTTATCATCAAATGACTACCTAATGCTTGGATCTCTTCGACGAGAAAGTAAAGGGACAAAAAACGACACCCTATACAATAGTTTTTTTATAATTAATAATGAAAATAAAATTATTGGTAAGTATGATAAAAATAAACTGGTACCATTTGGTGAATATTTACCATTTAGTAGACTCCTATCAAAAGTGGGATTTATGAATTTTGAGATATTATCTGGAAATTTCTCAAATGGTCAGGGAGGTATAATTGCATTGGATGACAAATTAATCTTGCCGCATATACTAATATGTTACGAAATCATATTTACAGAAATTCTACATAGCCAAGATCAAAATACAAATTTCATATTAAATGTAACAAACGATGCTTGGTTTGGCCAGAGCTCCGGACCTTACCAACATTTTAGTATGTCTATTCTGAGGGCAGTTGAACGTGGATTACCTGTGGTGAGAGTCGCAAATACCGGGATAAGTGGAGTGATTGACTCGTTTGGTCGAGTAATTATCAAGTCAAAATTAAATACAGAATATTATAACAAAGCTATCTTGCCACAAAAAACCGGTATAACCTTTTATACAAAATATGGATATTATTTTTTATTTTCTGTTTTGCTGCTCTTTTTTTTATTAATATACTGCTTAAATAAAAAGTTAGTTTCAAAAAAATAAATCAGAAACAAAAATGTCGAAAAATCCATACCTATTTACAAGCGAGTCTGTTTCCGAAGGTCATCCAGATAAAATTGCTGATCAATTATCTGATAGAATTTTAGATAAATTCATTCATCTAAATCCAGATACTCGGGCAGGTATTGAAACGTTAGTTACATCTAATCTCGTATTGCTAGCTGGTGAAACAAGCCTCAAGAATTTTCGCGAGAAAGTTGATATTGAGGACCTAGTAAGAAATTGTATTCGTGAGATTGGCTATGAAGATGAAAATTTTCATTGGGAAAAAGTTGAGATCCTAGACAAAATTCATGGGCAGTCAGCAGATATTGCAAGAGGAGTTGTGGAAAGTGAAAATAAGACTCAAGGAGCTGGTGACCAGGGCATAATGTTTGGCTACGCAACAGATGAAACAGACAGCTACATGCCAGCATCCCTATATTATGCAAATCAAATTTTATCACAAATATCTTCAGAAAGAAAAGCCGGTAATTTGAAAGAGCTTGGACCGGATGCAAAAAGTCAGGTAACTTTACTATATGAAAATGGTTATCCTGTTAGCATAAGTAAAATTCTTGTATCAAACCAGCACAATGTGAGTGTAAATAATATTCACGTCAGAGAAATATTAGAAAAAGTTATTCTATCTACCTTGCCAAAAGAATGGTTAAAAAGTGACAGTGAAATAATAATTAACCCAACTGGTAGATTTGTAATTGGGGGACCAGATGGTGATGCTGGGCTTACTGGAAGAAAAATTATTGTTGATACTTATGGAGGGGCAGCGCCTCATGGTGGAGGTGCATTTTCAGGAAAGGATCCAACAAAGGTAGATAGATCTGCAGCTTACGCGGCAAGATATCTAGCAAAAAATATAGTTTCTTCAGGTGTTTCTGAAAAATGTCTTATTCAGCTTGCCTATGCAATTGGAGTTTCAAAACCTTTATCTATTTTTATAAAATTAGCAGATGGTAATGATGACAAAATTGAAAATGTAAAAAAAATTATAAATGAGAATTTTGATTTAACCCCTAGAGGAATTAGAGAGATGTTAAATCTCAACAACCCGATTTACCAAATTACGTCAGCTTATGGTCACTTTGGAAGAAAACCCACAAATAAAGGTGAATTTTCTTGGGAAAAAACAGATAAAGCTAATTTATT
>MDSV01096453.1_pt1 | contig 24531 bp, 19 predicted proteins | sample 810851 | NCBI WGS metagenome assembly MDSV01 (sample SAMN05326640, study PRJNA326480) | marine metagenome | isolation source: seawater | place: Atlantic Ocean: North East | collected 2012 | reverse complement strand
TTGTGTAGGGGATGATGATCAATCAATTTATAGCTGGAGAGGCGCTGAAATAAAAAATTTTCTTACATTCGATAAAATTTATAAGAATTGTAAGGTATTTAAGCTTGAACAGAATTATAGATCTACAAAAAATATTTTGGAAACTGCTTCAAGCCTTATTTCAAATAATTCAAGTAGAGTTGGTAAAAAATTATGGTCTTCAGCAAGTCAAGGAGAATTGGTAAAGCTTAATTGCTACAGAACAGGTAAAGAGGAGGCACAAGGAATAAGCGATATCATAGAACAAAAAATAAAAAAAAAATATTCATTGAACGATGTATCAATATTAGTAAGGGCTATTTATCAAACACGAGAATTTGAGGAAAGATTTCTTCAAGTTGGAATTGGATATCGTGTTCTAGGTGGAATAAAATTTTATGAAAGAGCAGAGATTAAGGATGCTGTATCTTATTTAAGAATAATTAATCAAAAATTTGATGATTTAGCATTAGAAAGAATAATAGGAGTTCCTAAAAGAGGAGTTGGTGAGAGCTCTATTAATCAGATTTATACTTTTGGAAAAGCCAATAAGCTATGTCTTGAAGACTCAATTATAAGGTTAATAGAAAAAGGAGATTTTAAGCCAAAAATTAAAACTGCACTAAGCCTATTAATAAACATGATCCACAAATGGCGTAACGACTCACTTAAAATGAAACATTTTGATTTATTAAAATTAATACTTGATGAGTCAGGTTATTCCTCAATGTTAAAAAACAAAAAAGATTTAGATAATGAAAATAGATTGGAAAACTTAAAAGAGTTATTAAGAGCCATGCAGGATTATGATAACTTGCAGAATTTTTTAGAACATGTAGCCTTAGCAACCTCGATAGATCAAAAGTGGGAAGGAGCTAAAATAAATTTGATGACAATGCATGCCGCCAAAGGTTTAGAGTTTAATGTTGTATTTTTGCCAGGATGGGAAGAAGGCTTATTTCCTCATCAAAAATCATTGGAAGAAAAAGGTGATTTTGCTTTAGAGGAAGAAAGAAGGCTTGCTTATGTGGGGATTACACGAGCTAAGAAAGAAGCATATTTGTCATTTGCCATGAAAAGAGCTTACCACGGTGACTGGATGGACGCTTTGCCTTCAAGATTTATTAATGAAATACCTGATGAGAGTGTAGAAAAAAATGAGAATGGTTTAAGTGAAAATGATGACTTTGAGTTTAATCAAGACAATTCAATCGAATTTGATGAAGAATATAGAAGTCCTGGGTGGGATCGATATAAAAAAAATAAAATGCTTAAATGGAAAAAATAAAAAAATTAAGAAAAATTTTTGATAGAGAAAAAATAGATGGATATATTATTCCTAAAAATGATGAATTTTTTGGCGAGTACACACCTAATCATAATGACAGACTAAATTTTATTTCTAATTTTTCTGGCTCCTATGGTTTTGCATTAATACTTAAAAATAGGAATTATTTATTTGTCGACGGAAGGTACACATTACAAGCTAATAATCAAAGTGGAAAATTTTTTAAAATTATTACAATTCCAAATAAATTGCCAAGTGACATTCTTGGTGGAAAAAAATTATCTATTGGTTTTGATCCTAGCTTGTTTACAAAAAAAACTTTATCTATTTTATTTAAAGATAGTAAATGTGAATACAAACCTCTAGCAAAGAATTTAATTGATGAAGTTTGGTATAGAAATATTAAAAAAGATAAAAAAAAATTTTTTACTCTTCCGAGTAGTTCTGTAAGTGAAAAGTGGCAATCAAAAATTACTAAAATTTCCAATTTTTTAAATAAAAATAAATCTGATTTTTTATTTATAACAGCAAGTGAAAATAATGCTTGGCTATTGAATATTAGAGGACGTGATACAGACTATACTCCAATGCCATACAGTTATATTTTAATTGATAAAAATAAAGATATTAGATTTTTTTGTGACTTAAAAAAAATATCTACTTCTTTAAAAAGAAGCTTTAAAAAGATCAAATTTTTTGAGATCGGTCATTGCAAAGAAACTCTCTATAAAATTAAAAATAAAAAATTTATAATTGATAAAAATTCTTGCTCTTATTTTTTTGAGAATTTAATTAGTAAAAAAAATAAAATACTAAATTTGAATGACCCTATTCATTTTTTGAAGGCAATTAAAGGAAGAAGAGAAATTGAAAATATAAAAAAAGCACATATTTATGATGGAGTTGCATTAACTAAATATTTATTTTGGCTAAAGAAAAATTTCAATAAAAAAAAAATAACCGAAATAAGCGGTTCTCAAAGATTATTTCAATTAAGAAAAAAAAATAAAAATTTTAAATTCCCAAGTTTTCCTACAATATCAGGAACTGGTCCAAATGGAGCAATCATTCATTACAAAGCAACTAAAGATACTAATAGAGAATTAAGAAAAGGAGACATTTACCTTGTTGACTCTGGTGGTCAATACGAATTTGGAACAACAGATGTTACTCGTACAATTTCTTTAGAAAATTCAAATGAAAGAATTAAAGATATTTTTACAAGAGTTCTTAAAGGACATATCGCTGTTGCAAGTTTTAAACTTAAAAAAAACTCTTCTGGATCAGTAATAGATGATAGTGCAAGAAAATTTCTAAAGAAAATAGGTTTAAATTATGCACATGGAACTGGTCATGGAGTGGGATATTTTCTTAATGTTCATGAAGGTCCTCATGCAATATCTAAAAAAAATAATATAAATTTTAAAGAAGGCATGGTCGTATCTAATGAACCAGGTTATTATGAAAAAAATAAATTTGGGATTAGAATAGAAAATCTCATTTACGTGAAAAGAAGCAAAAATAAAATTTTTTTTGAAAGTTTAACTATGGCACCAATAGATAAAGATTTAATTATTAAACAAAATCTTAATAAAGTTGAGAAGAAATGGCTTAATAATTATCACAAAACTGTCTTTAAAAATTTAAGGAAATCTATGAATAAAATTGAGACTCTAGAACTTCAAAAGGCCTGTTCAGCTATCTAAAATTTTATTCCAATCTTTCTCTAAAATAATTTTAATATTTAATTGTTTAGCTTGTTCAATTTTTCTTTTCGTGGGTTTAGAGTCGCCAACTACTAAAAAGTCCAATTTTTTTGATATAGATCCCATTACTTTTCCTCCATTATTTTCTGCAATTGCTTTAGCTTCTGATCTGCTCATATTTTTAAAACCACCTGTAAACATTAGTTTTTTATTAGAAAATTTTCCATGATCTTTTTGCGTTAAGTAATTATTAACGTTTAATTCTTTAATTAAATCTCGAACAATTTTATTATTAGTTTCATTAGAAAAAAAATTATCTATAGATTGAATTTGTGTGTCACCTATTCCATCTAAGTCAATAAGATTAAGTAAAAAAAATTTTCTACTCTTTAAATCAAATATTTTTGAAAATTCTTTTATAGAACCAAAAAAACTAGCTAAAATTTTTGCATTCTCTAGCCCTATATGTCTGATGCCTATAGAATAAATAAATTTATCTAAAGATATCGACTGAGATTTTTTGATTGCTTCTTTTAAATTTTTAATAGACAGTGAACCCCATCCATCTAGCTCTAGAATTTTATTATAATTAAGTTTAAAAATGTCTGATGGCTCTTTTATCAATTTTAAGTCCCAAAATTGTTCTACTACTTTTTTTCCTAACCCATCTATATTAAATGCTTCTTTTGACACAATGTGTTTAAGTTTTTCTTTTGCAATAAAATCACAATTGTAGCCTTTGGGGCACCTTCTTACAGCATCAAGTTTTTTCGTGCTTTTACTGAATTCTTTTACAGTTTCAGAACCACATAAACATTTGTCCGGAAAGATAAATTTTTTACTATTTTTTTCTCTTTTAGATTTATCAACTAATACTACTTGAGGAATAACATCTCCTGCTCTTTGAATTATTATTGTATCTTTTATACGAACATCTTTTCTCTCAATTTCTTCCTCATTATGTAGTGTTGCATTAGAAACGACTACTCCTCCTACAGTAACTGGCTCAACTTTTGCTACTGGAGTAATAGCCCCAGTTCTACCTACCTGAATAATTATATCTTTAATTTTAGTTACTGCTTTTTCTGCAGAAAATTTGTATGCTATTGCCCATCTAGGTGAATTAGAGGTATTGCCTAATCTTTTTTGTAATCTTAAATCATTAACTTTATAAACCAAACCATCAATATCATAATCAAGAGAAGATCTTAACTGATCGATTTTTTTATGTTGAACACTTATTTCTTTATCGTTTTTAAGAAGTTTTGAAATTGGATTTATCTTAAAACCCCACTTATCAAGTTTTTTTAAAAAATTTGATTGGGTTTCAAACTTCATTGGTTCGACAGCACCAAATCCATATGCAAAATATTTTAAAGGAATTTTTTTTGTTTCATTTGAATTTTTTTGTCTTAAAGATCCTCCAGCTGCATTTCTTGGATTGGCAAATTTATTTCTGATTTTACTAAAATCTTTTTTTCCAATAAAAATCTCACATCTTACTTCTAGAAGATTTGGCACATCCATTGAATTTATTTTTTTTGGTATATCTTTGATTGTTTTTAAATTTTCAAGTATGTCTTCTCCAGTTTCACCGTCTCCACGTGATAAACCTTTTACCAATTTTCCTTTCTCATAAATAAGTGTTGCTGAAATACCATCAATTTTTGGTTCACAAAACAAGTCAATATTCGATTTATAATCATTCAAAAAGTTTTTAACTTTTTTTAAAAAATTAATCATGTCGGTTTCATTAAACGCATTCGCCAATGATAACATTGGCAAAAGATGTTTTATTTTTTTAAATTTATTTGAAGGGGGTGCACCTATGATTTTTTCTACAGACTCAATATTTTTTAGGTAAACATTATTTTTTTCTAATTCTTGTAAATCTTTTTTTAATTGATCATATTCTGCATCAGATATTTGTGGCTCATCCTTTATATAATATAATTGATTATGTTTTTTTAAATCTTTTATTTTTTTTTTGAAAATATTTATAATTTTTTTATCTTTTTTCATTTAATATTATTTAATAATATTAATTATTTTCTCTAAGAAGTTTTTTTCTATTTCTTTGCTTTTCTCGCTATCATTAATTACATTTTTAATTTTATAATCTTTATTTAAAATTTTGTAAGATTTTTGATACCACTCACTAGAATTATAATTATACCCTAATATTTTAGCAAATTCTTTTGCCTCTTTATCTAATCCTAAATGATAATTAATTTCCACAAGTCTATGTAGGGCCTCTTCAATAAATATAGTTCGATCATAATTATTTACAATATTTTTTAATCTTTTAATTGCTGGAACCCATTTCTTAATCGAAATATAATATCTAGCAATATATAATTCTTTAGCAGCTAATTGATTTTGTATTAAATCTTTCTTAAACTTTAAATCTATTGAGTAGTCACTATCAGGATACTCTCTGATGAAAAAGTCCATTTTTTTATTTGCTTCTAATAATGGTTTTATATCTTTTTTTTCATCATCAATTTGTTCAAAAAAAATGATAGCTTCTAGATAATGAGCATAAATAACATTTTTATCTGCAGGGTAGTTTTTAAGAAATCTTCTTAAACTCTCAAGCGCCTCAATATAAAAATTAATTGCGTATAGTGAAAAACTAGACATTATTGCTGATTTGGCTGCAAGTTCAGGCTTATCAAAATTTAATTCTGCTTCTAAAAATTTTTTATTTGCGAAAAAAAAATTACTTTTTTCAAAAGCATCAAAACCTTCTTGATATAACTTATAGGGATCTTTTACCTCATCTTTGATGTATGCTGGTTCATTCTTGGAACAAGATGTAATAGTCAATACAAAAGTCAATATTATTATTGAACGCCACATTATATCTAAATTAATATCAGATTAATTTAAAATTAATATGTAAAAATCTATTAGGCGCTGACTGCTATTTTTATGGAAGGTTTGATAACGTTGCCATCTGATATAAGAGGTCTTGAATTCTCAATTGATGAAAGAATTGAGTTATCTTTGAATAATTTTCTCAAAAACATATTTGTTAATTCGTGACCTCCCTGAACGCACTTTACTCTTCCGATTACCCTATATCCAGACAAAAGAAAGTCACCTGCTAAATCTAAAATCTTATGATTAACAAATTCTTTTTCGTTTCTTAGTCCACCTTCATTTAAAACTTTATTTTCTTTAATTACGATTGCGTTTTCAAGAGATCCACCTTTTGCTAAACCGGCTTTTTTAATTTTTTCAATATCTTCAAATAAACAAAAAGTTCTAGACACGCTTACGTCTTTTAAATCGTCTTTTTGAAAGTCAACAATATTTTTTTGTTTTCCAATTAATCTATTTTCATAATCTAATTGAAAGTCTACCTCTAGAGAATTATTATTAGGCTCAATTGAAATCTTTCTTTTTCCATCAACAAGTTCTAACTTTTTTGAAATTTTTAAATATTTTCTCTTTTCAGAAAGGGTAGTAATTTCTGCACTACTTAAAATTCTCAAAAATTCTTTAGCTGATCCATCCATGATTGGCACTTCCTCGCAATTAATTTCTACTAGGGCGTTATCAATTCCGCTTATGTAAAACGCTGCCAATAAATGTTCTACTGTAGAAACTTTAATTCCATTTTTATTTTCAAGCGTAGTGCATAGTTTAGCTGATGAAACATTCTGAAAGTTGGCTTCGATTAAATTATTCTCTTTTAAATCTGTTCTTTTAAAAATTATACCTTCGTTTGCTTCACCTGGATAAATAGTTATTTGAGATTGTTGACCTGTATGAAGTCCTATACCTTTAAGTTTTACAGGTTTAGTTATCGTTTTTTGAAAATTTTCATGCATTCCGAAACTTATAGAGAAATAATGACTCAATCTTAAAACAACTAATGTTACTAAAAATAACAATAATTTAGTTAAAAATTGTGTTAAAAAATCTTGCTAATATTGATTTTTTGACTTGAGACACTGGTATAGCTTCTTTCTTCCAGCCATAGTGCAAAAGATTATTAGCAGTTTGAAGCAAACTGTCATTGTTCAATTTATCTAAAAATTTAACTTCAAAAGAGTTATTTGCTGAAAAAACTTTTCTATAAATTCCTTTTAAACTTTCAAATTGTAATTTATGTTCTATTTCTAAAAATATTATATTTGGCTTTTTACTGATGCTCTTCAAATTGATATTTTTAAATATTAAAATTTCTGATATCTCTATTATTCTAGCTAATACTATCTCATAAATTAATCGCTTTTTAATTTTTCTATAATTGTTATGCTTAAAATACTTTTCTTCTATTAATTCATTTTCTAAAATTTCTTCATTTAAATTAGTATTTTCTAAAATTGTATTAATATTATCTATTTTTAATGAAGTGATTTTAGATATATCTTTTAATATTATCTCTGACCCAAAATTAAAACACTGTTCGTGTTTTAACGAGTCGTTTTCAAAGTAAAAAATTTTCGAATCATTTGAATTTATTTTAATGTTTAAAAAGGTTTCTTTATTATTATTATTGTCACTTATATTTGCACCTTTAATAAAGCTTTTAAGAAATATTTTTTTTATCTTTAAATTGCAGTGAGAAAAAATATTTTCTAAATTTTTGTAGTCATTTGAACTAATTAAAGAAAAGGATAATTCATGTGAGTAGAAATCTCCAAAAAGACCAATAGGTAAATTAATTACTTTTTTATTGTCTAAGAAAAAATTTGAATTAAAGATATGAAGTATAGTTTTTTTTGACTCATTTTTGTCAACATAAGATTTCAAAGAATTTAATATATATATTATGTTTTCTCTTGAAATCTGTGAACCATTCAAATTTTTGTATCCTGACAAATTAATAAATGTGGGATTAAAGTTTTCAAGAATTAATACTACCTCTTTAAAAGTATAATCAAACTTTTGTTCAATTAAATAAATATTTTCTTTAACTATATTATATAATTTTTCAAAACTAGATATCCTATTGTCTTCGAAACCAGATACCGGCAAGTTCAATTCGTCTATTATTTCAATTAAATTATTTTCATTTTTTTTTAAAACAAAAAAAATAAGATTTAAATTATTTATTTCTAGGTAAAGTGTAAGATCAGACTCTTTCATTTTATTTTAAAATAAGTTGATTTTCTATTCTATAATCAAACACTTTGTAATTTTCAAAATTTTTCTTTGTTTTTAAATCTAAATAATTTTGTAAACTTTTAACATAATTATTTGAAGGTAACTTAATTACTTTTTGATTAATTGTTTCAATATCCCATCTGTTTGAGTCATATAAAGTATATTTTTTGATGATCTTAAATGGAAAGTTTATTTCTTTTAAGTCGTTGTAAAAGATTTTAAATTTTTTTTTTTCTCCAAAAACAAAAGGAAGTTCTTTATATTTTTTGGCATTACTAAATTCTATCAAATCAATTTTTTCACTTAAAAAATATTTTTTTTTTTTATTTTGTAAAATTGCTATTGGTTTTTTTTCAACAATTTTAATTATAAGTGTATTTGGATATTTTTTTTTAATATTAAAACTTTCAACAAAAGTATTTTTCAATAACTCCTCTTCAATTAGTCTATAATTTAAATTTATAAGGTTTTTATCATAAATTGGTTTTAATGATTTAATTATATCTTCTGATTGTAACAATAAATTATTTTCTATTTTTATTTCTTTGATATTAAATTTTGAAATAATTATTTTTTGTTTTGAAGTAATTGTAGTTAATAAAATTAATAATATGAATGCGATTATCGATCTTTTTTTCATCTATTGACACTTGCGTCTAAAAGAATTTTTTCAACTAAATTATTAAATGTTAATCCTGCGTAATTTGCAATTTCTGGAACTAGAGACAGACTAGTCATGCCAGGTTGTGTATTTAATTCTAGTAAGTAAAATACGTTTTTATAAAATTTAAAGTCAGATCTTGTAACCCCTCTACAACCTAAAACTTTATGTGAATTCTTTGCTATTTGTAAAACTTCTTTATATTTTTTTCTAATTAATCTTGCTGGCATCACATGTTTTGTTTTTGCTTTTTTGGTATACTTTGCTTTGTAATCGTAAAATAACCTTTTAGGGATAAGTTCTATTGCACCGAGTGGTTTACCATTAATTACAGCTACCTGAATTTCTTGCCCACCAATATATTCCTCAAGTATTAATTCGTCGTACTCCTTTAGTTGAGATTGAATCGATTTCAATAGTATTACTTTATTATCACAAACCTTCACACCTAAGCTAGATCCCTCATTAATTGGTTTTGAAACAATTGGAAATCCAATTCTTCTATTCATAATATTTTTATGAAGTGTTTTATTACTAAAATTTTTTTTATTTATAACTAAAAATTTAGGAGTTTTAATTTTGTGTTTAATAAATATTTCTTTTGAGAGAATTTTATTCATTGAATTGAAAGAGCTAATTACACCAGAATGTGTATATGGGATATTTAAATACTCAAAATAACTTTGAGCAACCCCATCTTCGCCATCTCTTCCATGCAATGCATTAAAAATAACATCTATATTTTTTTTATTAATTAAATTAAAATTTTTAGTTTTAGGATCAAAAGTTGAGACCTTGTAACCTTTGTCTTTAAGGGCATTAATGCAGGCTTTACCACTTTCTAGACTTACAGCTCTTTCGCCTGACGTGCCACCCAAAACTACCAAAACATTTTTAAATTTTTTTTTAATCACCGATAATTTTAATCTCTAATTCAAGATTCACTCCAGTTTTTTCAAATACTTTTTTTTTAACTTTTTTTATTAGATTTTCAATATCTCGTGACTTAGCATTGCCATTGTTGACAAAAAAATTACAGTGTTTTTGTGAAATAAATGCGTCACCCTCAGAGTAGTCATCACAACCAGCTTCTTTGATCAACATCCAAGCTTTTTTTTCTTCACTGAAATTTTTAAAAGTACTACCACATGTTTTAATTTGACTTGGCTGTGAAATTTTTTTTCTTTCAATCAAATCTGATTGTTTTTTTTCTATCTCATCTTTGCTTCCAATCACACCTTTTAGTTTTACTGATGTAATAATTAAATTTTCTGACAAATCAGTTTCTCTGTACAAAAATTTAATATCTTCTCTTTTAATTTCTATTTCTGATAACTTATTTTTATCAATAGCCTTTATAGATAATAAAACTTTTGAAATATCTGCATCATAACAACCACTGTTCATTATAATTCCTCCTCCAATTGATCCAGGTATACAAGATAAAAATTCAAGATTTTTTAAATTGTTATTTTTTGCAAAATTTGCAATTTTACGATCTAAAGTTGCTGCACCAGTATCTATAACATCTTTTCCAATCAGTTTAGTATAGGAAAAGTTAATCCCCAGTTTTATAACTGCTCCACCCACTCCTTTGTCTCTAAATAATGTATTTGAACCAGCACCTAAAATTGTTGATTTTAATTTTCTTTTTTTAATTTCTTCTAGAAATTCTAATAATTGATTCTTGTTATTAGCTTTAAAAAAATATTCTGCCTTTCCACCTAAATTAAACCAACTATAATTAGAAAGATTAACATTTGTATTTAATGTATCACCAAATTTTTTAAATATACTATCTTCTAACTTCATAATGAAAATTTCAATCTGGCCATCCATTTTGATATTGCGCCAGCTCCCATGCCAATTACTAATTCATTGCTTATTAAGTTTTTTTGAAAATATTTAGTAAGTTCAACTTCATTTTTTACAATTAGCACCTGGGTTTTTGAATTTTTTGCAATCAAATTAGCAAAGTTTATTGGATTGAATTTTAAATTCCTTTTTTCCCCGGCAGCATATAATGGACACATAATTACCAAGTTTGATTTTATAAAACACTTTGAAAATTCATTTTTTAATGTCATCACTCTTGAATATCTATGTGGTTCAAAAACACTTATAATTTTTCTTTTAGGATTTACGTTATGAACACCTTCCAATATAGAACTTATTTCTGTCGGATGATGAGCATAATCATCATAAAAATCATTTTTATTTATTGAAAAAACTTTAGTCATTCTTCTTTGAACCCCAGAAAAATTTTTTAGTGATTTCTTAGCCTGATTTAAATTCGCACCAAGGTTGAGACATACTATAAGAGCAGCAGCTGCATTAAGAGCGTTATGCTTTCCTAACAATTTTACATTGATGTTCTCAAATTTTTTAATCTTATTATCTTTGTCTCTAAAATTTAGGCTAAATGTTGTGCTATCAATATTATATCTTATTTTTTTAACTTGATATCTAGCTTCACTACTCTCACCATATGTCAAAATATTTTTATTTTTAATCTTCTTTAAAATTCTTTTAATATTATTGCTATCAATGCAAATTATAGCTTTACCGGTCGGAGGAGTCTTATTAATAAATTCTACAAAAGATTTTTCTAAATTTTTATAACTTCTATAATAATCTAAATGCTCATAATCAACATTAGTAATTATAGAATAATTTATTGGCAGTTTTAAAAAGCTTCCATCAGACTCATCTGCCTCAAGAATGGACCAATCACCTCTTCCAAGCTTTGCATTGCTTTTAAGAGAATTTATAACCCCTCCATTTACAATAGTTGGGTCTAATTTTTGATCTGATAAAATTTTAGCTACTAATGATGTGGTTGTAGTTTTTCCGTGAGAACCAGTTACAATAATATTTTTTTTTAAAGAGACAACATCAGCTAGTACCTCAGCTCTTGAATAAATAGGAATTTTTTTTTTTTTTGCAAATTTTAATTCGATGTTATTATTTTTTATAGCGCTGGATATAACCAAGATAGTTGCTTTTTTAACATTACTTAATGAATGACCTGTAAACACTTTTACTCCACACTTTGAACAGCTAATAGTATTTTTATTTTTGTTTTGATCGCTCCCTTGAATTTTAAATCCCATATTCTTCATTATTTGAGCTAATCCGCTCATACCTATTCCTCCAATGCCTACAAAATGGATGATATCTTTTTGCCCTAAATTAATTTTTTTCATTTAAAACTTTTTTAATTTGATCATCTAAATTTTTAAAAATATCTTTGTCAGAATATTGTCTTTGATTTGATAAAATTCTTTCAATTCGGTTATTATCTTTAAAAATAGAAATAATAAGATCATATAATTTATGTTTAATATCTTTTTCCTCTAATAAAAATCCATAATCTTTTTTTTTATAAAACTCGGCATTTTTTAATTGATGATTGTCTGCTGAAGATGGCAACGGTATTGAGATAAAAGGAATTTTAACATTAATTAACTCACCCAAAACAGAGGCTCCAGACCTGGTAATTACCAAATTTGCATTATAATAGTAGTGGGTAATATTATCTGTAAAATTAAATATTTCATGATCAATTTCTTTTTTTTTATAAAAATCAGATAATAATTCATTTTGTTTTTTTTGGCACTGTTGATAAACTTTAATTGGGATTCCAAAGTTCTTAATTCTTTCAAATATTGGTGGCAATGTATTTGCAAAGATTTCAGCTGCCTGGCTACCTCCCAAAATTAAAACTTTTATCTTATCAAGTGCATTAATTTTGTTTTTTTTAATATCCATATTTAAAATATCATCTCTTATAATATTCCCAATTTCATGAACCTTACACAAATGTTTAGCTGGAATACCTTCGAGATTTTTATAAGAAACAAATATTCTTTTTGCATAAGGCAGCAAAAACTTATTAGCCTTACCAATAATTAAATTATTTTCATAAATAATAAATCTTATTCCCAGAATATAAGCGGCGATGCAAATTGGAAAAGAAGAATAACCACCCATACCAAAAATCAAAGATGGTCTATTGAAAAGTAAAAAAATAACTGATCTTATTATTGAAAAAAAAATAATAGATATTGAAAAAACAAAAGAAAGTATATCTTTTTTAATTAAAGGAGACGAAGGAATTTCAATTATATTCAAATGCTGAATTTTTCTTAAATAATTTAATCCTCTTTTATCTATTGTTAGTTTTACACTATAATCTTTTTTTATTAAGCTTTCTGCTAAACTATAAGCAGGAAAAATATGTCCTCCTGTACCTCCAGTAGCAATCAATATTTTATTTTTAGTCATATAAGTAAGATTTATTTTTAGTATAGTTTAATACTAGTCCAGCTAAAATTGCGCTACCAATTAATGATGACCCTCCATAGCTTAAAAATGGCAAAGTCATTCCTGTCGTTGGTAATAGATTGGTATTTACACCTGCATGAATAAATGTTTGAAAAATAAGCAATGTTGCTAGCCCACTTAGAGAAATTTTTAAAAAATCATTATTTTGATTAAAACAATTTTTTATAATTCTGAATGAAATATATAAAAAAATTGTTAAAATCATTATTGATGCTAAAGAACCATATTCTTCTGATATAACAGCAATCACATAATCTGTGTGTGCCTCTGGAACACTTTCCTTTAATATTCCTTCGCCCATACCTTGGCCAGTCAACCCACCTAGTTTAATAGCATCAAGAGCTGAAGAAGACTGAAATTTGTCTCCCTGATTTGGATCAAAAAAAGTAATTAATCTATTTATAATGTATCCAAATTTTTCTGGTAAAAAAAACAACAAGGCTCCCAACGAAATTAGAAAAATTGAAAAGAAAATAAGTATATAAAGTAGACTCACTCCAGAAATAAAAACAGTCGCTATCCAACTTCCAATTAATAAAATTGATTGTCCTAAATCAGGTTGATCAATTAAAAGAACTATTATTGAGCTCAAGAGAGTGAAGCTTAAAAAATATTTTATTTTTTTATTTTCAAATTTTTCTAAAGTTAGTATTTTTGCTGTCATTAAAATAAAAATTGGTTTTAATATTTCAATTGGTTGTAATCTAAAAAAATACAGATCAAGCCAACGTTTGGCGCCTTTTACCTCTACTCCTATTATTGGAACTAATACTAATAAAGTAAAAGATATAATGAATGTGGGAACGACCAGCTTCGTTAAAATTTCAGTTTTTATAAATGAAATGAAAATCATGATTATTAAAGCCAAAACTGTGAAAGTAAAATGTTTGGTGAAAAAAAAATAATAGTCTTTATTTAGCCTTTCGCCAGCAAGAGAAGAAGTGGAAGAAAATGAAAAAAATAAACCTAGAAAAAACAGTATAAAAAAATAAATCAAAATTTTTTTATCAATATCTCTCCAATAGTTTAAAATAAAAAATTTAAATGAGTTTATTTGCATAAAGTTTACACAATCTTTTAAATTCTTCACCTCTTTCCTCAAAATTGATGAATTGATCAAATGAAGCTGCAGCTGGGCTTAATAAAATTGATTTTACTCCATATTTTTTATTCAAATTACAATCTTTAATAATTTCTAAGACAGAATTTGATAAATTCTTTGTTATTGAGAAAGCGATTTTGCCCTTTATCTGTTTTTTAAAAAAATCAATGTTTCTTCCAATTAAGTAACATTTGATTATATTTTTTTTATATTTTGACAAATTTATTTTATCTTTTTTTTTTGGAAGTCCTCCTAATATCCAATAAATATTTTTAAGACTATGTAAAGCAGCTTGTGTAGATCTAAATGATGTTGCTTTCGAGTCATTTATAAAAGAAAATTTATTTTTTTTCAAAAAAATTTCAAATCTATGAGGTAGACCTTTAAATGATTTCATCGAACTAATAAACAATTTTTCGTTAATCCCTAAAAGTTTAGAAAAAGTATATACGAAACTCATATTTTCATCGTTAATTGTAGATGTTAAATAACTATTTTTAATTTTATCTTTTATTTTTTTATACTGTTTTTCTTTTGGAGAAATAAACTTACTTAGAAAATTTCTTTTAGAGAAATTTTTTTTAAATTTCGTATTAACAATCGCATAGTGATCTTTGTTTTGTAGAGCAAAAATTTTTAATTTCGCATTTAAATAATTATTAATATTTCCGTGCCAATCTAAATGATCGTGAGATAAATTTAAGAAAAGACCATAATTCGGTCGAATAAATTTGGAGTGCGAAAGTTGAAATGAGGAAGCCTCAATAATTACATATTTTTTTTTAAAATTTTTTAAGTCAAGAATTGGTATACCTATGTTTCCACCTAAAGAACAATTTATCTTATTTTTTTTTAAAAGATGAGCTAATAATTTACACGTAGTTGATTTACCATTAGTCCCAGTTACTACTATACTTTTTGCTGTTTTATTAATAATGAAAAATAAATCAATATCTGTGATTATTTTTTTTTTATATTTTTGTAGTCTTTTGTTTTTAATTAAACTAATTCCAGGAGCTAAAACAATATAATCTACTTGGTTTAGTGATTTATTTAAATTTTTTGTCCTCTTATTTTTAAATAATTTTTTTTCCTTATCGTCCCAAACTTCAAATTTATTTATCTTTTTTTTCTTGAAAAATTTAACTACAGATCGTCCAGATAATCCAAGTCCATAAATAAGGAACGATAGTTCTTTGAATTTTGGATTCTGGAACATGCTCTACCTTAACTTTAGTGTTGCTAATCCAACTAACGCCAAAATAATAGCTATAATCCAAAATCTAATCACTATTGTTGACTCTGCCCAACCTCTTTTTTCAAAGTGGTGATGAATAGGAGCCATTTTAAAGATTCTTTTTCCAGTGAGCTTAAAAGATGCAACCTGAATTATTACAGAAATAGTCTCCAAAACAAATAGTCCACCCACTATTGCTAATACAATTTCATGTTTTACAATAATTGCTATCGCTGCAAGGGAACCACCGAGAGAAAGAGAACCAGTGTCACCCATAAAAATTTTAGCAGGAGGCGCGTTATACCAAAGAAAACCTAAACAAGCTCCAACTATTGATCCACAAAATATTGATAATTCTCCAGCGTCTGGAATATATTGAATTTGTAAATATTCAGAAAAGATTGTGTTGCCCACGACATAAGAAATTAAAGTGAACGATAGAGCTACTAACATTACTGGTACTGTGGCCAATCCATCTAAACCATCTGTTAAGTTGACTGCGTTTGACGCGCCAATAATTACAAACAAGCCAAAAAGCACATAAAACACGCCCATGTGCCATATTAAATTTTTAAAAAATGGAAAATAAAGATCGTAAAGATATTCATGATTAGAATATTTTATTAAAATATAAAATGTTATTATTCCAATAATTATTTGGCCTAAAAATTTATACCTTGACTTAAGACCTCTTGAGTTTTTTAATTTAATTTTTAATACATCGTCTAACAAACCTAGAGCACCTAAAGATAATGAAACAAAAATTAGTGTCCAAACATAAATGTTTTTTAAATCTGCCCATAAAAGTGTACTAGAAATAATACCAATAATTATAATTACTCCACCCATAGTAGGTGTACCAGATTTTTTAATAATGTGATCTATCGGACCATCTTGTCTTATGGGGCCAGTTATCATCTTTTCTGAAAATAGTTTTATTAACGGACCTCCAATTATAAAAACAACAATCAGAGAAGTCACAACAGATAATCCTGTTCTAAACGTCAAATATTTAAATACGTTTAAAAAAGAATATTGATCAATTAAAGAGGTTAATAAACTAAATAGCACTTATGTTCCTTTTATCATTTTTTTACTAAAAACATTTAAACCAGTTGCGTTTGATCCTTTAATCATTAGATAGTCATTATTTGATATCATTTTACTTAAACTTAAATCTATATCTTCATTATTTTGTAAAATATTTCCTCTTTTATCTTTGTTAAGATATTTATATGTGAAAATTGTTTTTTTTCCTTTAACGAAAACTTTATCAATATCAGAATTGTTAATAACTTTAGACAGCTCTTGGTGATATTTTTTTGTTTTTTTACCCAATTCAAGCATATCTCCAAGTATCAGGTATTTTTTAAATTTCTCTTTTTTTATAGAACCTAACTTGTTAATTGCATATTTCACTGAAAGTGGATTAGCGTTATAGCTTTCATCAATAAATTTAAATTTTTTCCTATATCTGGAAATAAAATATTTTTTACCTCTTCCTTCAGAGGACTCGATCTTTTTAAATTTTGAAATTATTTTACTAAAATTTACTTTCAACTCGCTGAGTACCGCCAAAGAAGCAAGAACGTTATATATATTCAAATCTTTTATTTCAAAACTAATTTTTTTACTCTTAACCGTTACATAAATTTTTTCATAATCTCCTACTTTTTTTAATTTTCTAATACAAATATCTGATTTTTTATGGCTGCCAAAAGATAAAATTTTCAAATTATTGAATTTTGCTTTTTTATACAAAAGATTAAAAAATTTATCGTCTCTATTCAAAATAATAGTTCCACCAGGCGTGACACTTTCTATAATTTCTGATTTTGCTTTTGCGATTCCCTTTATATCTTTGAAATTTTCTAAATGAGCCTCACCAATATTTGTTATTACTCCTATATGAGGTTTTATTAAATTTGAAAGTGTTTTTATTTCTCCAGCTCTACTCATTCCAACTTCAAAAACTCCAAATTTATCGTCAAAACTTAAGTTGGATAAACTTACTGGTACCCCCAAATGATTATTAAATGATCTAGGGGAGGAATAGGTTTTTCCAAAGTCACTTAAAAGATTTTTAATTAAATCTTTTAATGAAGTTTTGCCAGCACTTCCAGTAATTGCAATTATTTTAGCTAAAGAATTTTTTCGTTTTAATTTTGCAAACTGCTTTAGAAAAAAAACTGAATTATTTACTTTAATAATTTTTTTACTCTTTTTTTTAATATTTGAGGTAGAGACAATACATCCAGCTTTCTTCTTTAAAGCTTGTTTAACAAATTTATTACCATCAAATTTTTTACCTTTTAAAGCTAAAAATAAATTATCTTTTTTTAATGTTCTAGTATCGATTGATAAACCATCAAAGCTTACACTTATTTTTTTTCCTGTTATTTTTTTTAGTAATAAATTATTATGAAAATATCTCTGTTTTTTTTGTGAAAAAGTTTTGGATTTTATTTTGATTTGGCTAACAATTTTTTTATCTGAAATCTTAATTATTTTATTTTTATATATTTGTACTTTTTCATGTCCCTTACCTGCAATCAGTATCACCTCTTGAGGATTTGATTTTTGAATAGCATTTTTAATAGCTACGGCCCTATTTCCAACATTAAAAATTTTATTTTTTGAAATATATTTAGCAATTTCTGCTCTAATTTTTCCCGGTCTTTCGTTTCTAGGATTATCATCTGTTATATAAATTTTTTTACAATTAGCATTAGCTATCCTTCCCATAAGTGGTCTTTTTTTTTTATCTCTATCTCCCCCGCATCCAAACACTAGATTGATGTTATTACCGTAAATTTCTTTTAAAGATTTGAGTGTTTTAAATAACGCATCAGGTGTATGAGCATAATCAACATAAACATGAATATTATTTGGATATTTTTTTACTAATTCAAGTCTGCCACTAATATCTTTAAGCTTTTTAATTGATTTAAATATCAATTCTTCTTTTAAACCACACAACTTCAATAACTCAATAGTCATTGCTAAATTTTTCATTTTAAATTTGCTGGATGTATTTGAGGAAGTAATTTTAACTTGTTCAAATGATTTCTCTATTTCTACTAACTTTAAATTTCTTTTTTTTGCAATTCTCTTCAATTTATCAAATGGTTTGATTTTTTTATCAGTTATTATTGTTGAATTTTTATTAAGAATTTCTTTAAATAAAATTAGTTTTGCATTTAAGTATAATTTCATTGATTTGTGGTAGTCTAGGTGGTCTTGGCTGAAGTTTGTAAAAATTGCTGCTTTAAAATTTATATTGTGTAATCTTTTCTGATCTAAGCCATGGCTTGAAGCTTCAATTATTACATGATCAATTTTTTTCTTTTTTAAGTTACTTAAATGTTTATGAAGAAAAATTGTATCAGGCGATGTAAGATTAGTTCTTAATATTTGATTCTTAAACTTTACTCCAAAGGTGCCGATAGAAGCTACAGGTATTTTGTTCATCTTTAAAATTTGATAAAAAGTTTCTGCTATGGATGTTTTACCGTTAGTGCCAGTAACTGCATATATATTTTTTGGTTTTAACTTGTAAAACTTCGAAGATATTTCACTCACTAAATCCCTGATTTTTTTAGTTTTTACAATAATGATCTTTTTACTTTTAAATTTACAACTATGTGAACACACAACAACGCTCGCTCCATTTTTTATTGCATCATTAATGAAGTTTTCACCATTATAATTATTTCCCTTAATAGCAAAAAAAATATAATTTTTTTTTACAGTTTTGCTATTAGTTGAGAGCCCAGAAATAGTAATATTTTTTTCTATCGAGATGTTTTTAATTAAATTTTTCAACAACATGCTGATTAGTAAACTCTTCATTATTTATGGCTAAAATTGGCCCAATTTTTTCTATTATTTTGCCTGCAACATAAACGGAATTCCAACCAGACGTATTATAAGGTGCTTTAGTTTTGATGCCTCTATAATTATAGATTAAATTTTCGTTAATCTTAGGATTCTCTAACATTACAAATAATGCATATTTTGGATCATTTGATGGAAAAATTGAAATAAAAGTATTAATTCTATTTTTATTATTACCATAACTCTCAGCTGTTCCAGTCTTCCCACCAACATAGTACCCATCTTTATCTGCTAGACTTGCAGTGCCATTTTCATCACTTACTACTTTTCTTAAAATATTTCTGATTTGATGACTTGTTTCACTCGAAATGATCCTTTTTTTAAAATCTTTTTTTCTATTTTTTAATAAGCTAGGTTCAATTAATTTGCCTCCATTGCTCATTGCTGCATATAAGGCAGTGGCTTGTAAAGGTGTAGTAGTGATACCGTGGCCATAAGAAATAGTTTCTAATTTACATTTATTCCATTTTATTTTGTGGGGTACTCCAACTTCTTCTAACTCAATTTTTGGATTCTTAGTCAATTTTGTTTTTTTTATAAAATCTTTATATTCATCTTTACCTATTTTTTTAGCTAAAAGCACAGATCCAACATTAGAAGATCTTACTAAAATCTCTTCAACAGATAAATCTTTTGGATGTTTTTTCATGTCAGTAATTTCATAAGATGAGCATTTTATTTTGTTTGGAATATTTTCCAAAATCGTATTGGTTTCTACTAATTTATTTTCTAGCGCCAGAGCCACCGTAAATGTTTTGAAAATTGAGCCAAGCTCATAAACGCCTTTTGTGATTTTATTAATATATTTTTTGTCTTTAATATTTGACCTTTTGTTTATATTGAAATTTGGAAGTGAAACTAAAGATATTACATCACCACTGTTCACATCCATTAATAATGCTCCACCACCAGAAGCACTAAAAGTTTTGATTGCATAGTTTAATTCTTCGTTAATAATATATTGGATATTGCTGTCTAGAGTTAACTTTAAAGGTTTATTTATTAAATGCTTGTTTTTTAATTCTCTATCAAAATATTTTTCAATGCCCGAAATTCCATAGTTGTCATAATCAACTTGACCAATAATATGACTAAATAAATTTCCATGCGTGTACATTCTTGCTTGAAAAGGTTCAAATTTTATTGATTTTTCACCTAACGCCCAAAGTTTATTTTTTTCATCCTGATCTATTCTTTTTTTTATTCTAAAATATTTTTTTTCATCTATTTTTTTTTCAATTTGTTTAATTGGTAATTCTGGGAAATTAAGTCTTAATTTTATTAAAAAATTTTTTTTATCTTTTATATGTTTTGGATCGATTGCTGCGTGAAACGTATCTATGTTTCTAGAAATAATTATATTATTTCTATCAACTATATCTCTGCGTAATAATGAAAATTTTTTTCTATCCTCTTCGTAAGTGAAAATATTTTTTTCATCTAAAGATATAATAATAATTTTTATAGAAAAAATTATTATTAAAGAAAAAAAGAAAAAAAATAATAAATAAATTCTATCTTGAAAATTATTAGAACTTTTTAATGTCTTGTTTTTTCTATTTGTTTCTAGATAATCTTCAAAGTAAAAACTCGTCTGATTATTTTTCTTATTTTTTTTGTGTCTTTTTATCATTTAAATGTTTTAAATTTGAAAATTTATTTTGAATATTGATAAAATCTGAAATATGAAAAAATATTTTGGAATGAGAAATTGGTTGATAGTTATCAAATCCAATTATATTTAATTTTTTTTCAATTTGTGCAGGAGAAGTTAAATAGTAAAATTCAAGTTGAGTTTCATTGTAATTCTTCTCTTTAAAAATAATTTTTGAATTTAGATTTGAGATTTGTTTTTCTATAATTCTTGTTTGATTTTTTATGATTGATGTAATCACTAAAAATCCCACAAAAATTGTTATTGAAATTATAATCTTTGTTTTAAACATCTATTGCCTCTAAATCTAAAAATTTTCTAAATTTTTTAATTAAATCTTTAGGATATTCAAATTTATCCTCACTTCTAACCGCAAACCTAAGTTTTGCAGATCTCGATCTGCTATTTTTTTCTATTTCTTTTTTTGATGGCTTAAATGCTTTATTTCTATACTCATCAAATAAAGTTATTTCAGATAACTTGTTTTCTGGAAGATATCTTGATGGTCTTGATTTGTTTTTTGAAAATTTAGAAAAAAGAAACTTAACTACTTTATCTTCGATTGAATGAAAACTTACAACTAAAATTTTACCGCCAGGTTTTAATTTTTTTGTAGCATTTATAATTCCATTTATTAATTCTGTAATTTCTTTGTTGACAAAAATTCTTAGTGCTTGGAAAGTTTTGGTGCAAGGATCTATTTTACTTTGATATTTTTTTTTACTTTTTCTAATTATTTTTACTAAATCTGAAGTATTGGTTATTTTTTTTACATTTCGATTTTGAACAATATTTTTAGCTATTTTGGATGCCTCTTTTTCATCTCCTAAATATTTTATTACTGCTTTTAAATCTTTTTCATCTAAGTTGTTTATTGCATCAAGAGCTGAGATTTCATTTAAGCCCATAGTCATATCCAGTTTTTTGTCTGACTTAAAAGAAAAACCTCTGTTGAGATCATTTAATTGAATCGATGATAAGCCTAGATCAAAAATTATTACATCAACATCATCATCCGAAATAGTGTCAAGTTGGCTGAACCTAATTTGATAAAACTTAAATCTATGAGGAAATTTTTTTTCAAGATCTTTTGCTATTGATATTGCTTTTCTATCCCTATCAAGAGCTTGGACCGCTGTATTAGAAAATTTTAAAATTTCTTTTGAATAACCTCCTCCGCCAAAAGTACAGTCAATAAATTTTCCACCATTAGATGGTGAGGTGATTTTTAGTACTTCATTCAACATCACTGGAAAATGGGAGAATTCCAGTGATGAGGTTTGGTTGAACATGATTACAATGATCAATCATTAAAATTTTTGTTTTCTTAAAAATGCAGGAATTTCAAAGTCCTCGTCTTCATTAATGTCCTGATCAAATAGCAAATTTGACTCATTACCATCTTCTTCTTTTGTTTCAATATTATTTTCTAATTGATCGCTTAATTCCTCAGAGAACAATTTAGGAGCATATTCTTCCTCTTTCTTTACATTTCCTTGTTCTGCTATTGCTGCGGAGCTAATCTCATCTTCATAGTCGCTATTCTCTAAAAAAGATGCATTCTCAATTGAAACTCCAGAAGGAATATTTTCTGATATATTAACGTCATTAAATGAGTTCTCGATTTCATTATTTTTTTCAAGGTTATTTTCAATATTGTTCAAAGAATTACTATGTTCATCCTCATTTATTTGAAAGCTTTCGTCTAATTTAAGTGCTGTCGCTCCATCAATTGAACTTAGAGTATTATTTTCCACTCTCTTATTATGAGAAAATAAATTCTCAGAGTATCCCGTATTTCTATTTTGAATACGTGAAACCATATTTAAGACTGTTTTATTTTCGGTTTTATGTCCATCTAGTGCTGTTGCAACTATTGATACTCTTATTTTACCGGTCATATTTTCGTCTTTAATTGCACCAAATATTAGTTCAGCCTCAGGATCTACTTCTGCTCTTATTTTGTTTACTGATTGATCTACTTCAAATAATGTGAGGTCATTTCCTCCAGTAATATTGATTAACAATCCTTTTGCACCCTGAAGAGAATACTCATCTATTAAGGGATTATTTAAAGCCATATCGGTAGCCATCATTGCTCTATTTTCTCCTTCAGCTTCTCCTGTTCCCATCATAGCTTTACCCATTGAGCTCATAACAGTCTCAACATCAGCAAAATCAAGATTTATCATTCCCGGTCTAACCATCAAATCAGTCACGCTCTGTACGCCATGCTTTAAAACATTATTAGATAAATTAAACGACTCTTCAAACGTTGTTGTCTCACTTGCAATCTTAAATAAATTCTGATTGGGCACAACAATTACTGTGTCTAAATGTCTTTTAAATTCCTCAAGTCCCTCAATAGCTCTTCTCATTCTTTTTGGGCCCTCATAGGAAAAAGGTAACGTAGTCACTCCAACTGTCAAAATGTTTAATTCTCTTGCAGCTTTAGCTATAACATGAGAGGCTCCAGTACCTGTTCCACCACCCATTCCAGATGTTATAAAAACCATGTTTGCGCCCTGCATATAATTTATAATCTCGTTAAGAGACTCATCAGCTGCGGCTTGGCCAATATCATGTTTTGCTCCTGCGCCTAATCCTTTGGTTAAATTCATTCCAATTTGAATTTTTGCGTCAGCTCTACTCATTTTTAAATCTTGTGCATCTGTATTCACAGCAACAAATTCTACTCCTTCCATTCCTGAGTCGATCATAGCATTAATTGCATTTCCTCCAGCTCCACCAACACCTAGCACTAATATTCTTGGTTTTAATTCTTTTAGTTCTCCTCCACCAACATTTATACTCATGACAGTTCTCCCTTCTGTTTTGTTTCCCATTTTAAATTAGATCTATTTTGAAAAGCTTTTTTTCTTGCAAGAATTTTAAACTTTTCAAAATTTGTCGGCTCCCAGATTTGGAATGTTTTTCCAAGACCAACAAATAAAATATTATTTTTAATCTTTGCATGGTTTAACAATTTGTCTGACAAAGAAACTCTTCCTTCTGTATCAAATTGCATGTTTTCACTTTCTGATAAAATTGAAGTTGCAAAAAAATCTCTTTTTTCTTCAAAAGGGTTAAGTGAATCTATTGTATTAGAAAGTTTTTCTAATCTATCTTGAGAACAAGCTTCAAGTGCAGAGTAATTAAAAGAAGGATAGCTAATAAATCCATTATAACCCATTGAATTTAGATGTGATCTAAATGTTGCTGGCACGGAAACACGTCCCTTCTTGTCTATTTTGTTCTCGTAACTTGATAAAAACATTTTTTAAATAAAATCTATATTTATTAATATTTCTCAATACATCCTCCATTATGGGATTATTTGGGATAGTATGGGTTTTTAAAAATTAGTCAATATATTAATATTACTTAAAAAGTACAAAAGTGGAACAGTTTTTGTGAGGATTTTGCCAGATAATCTATAAGCCGGGTTCTGTCATTTAAGATGTCATTTCTCTAGGCTTAAATTCGCACTTAAGCTCAAG
>MDSV01121114.1_pt1 | contig 24534 bp, 21 predicted proteins | sample 810851 | NCBI WGS metagenome assembly MDSV01 (sample SAMN05326640, study PRJNA326480) | marine metagenome | isolation source: seawater | place: Atlantic Ocean: North East | collected 2012 | reverse complement strand
TATTTAAATTTAATAGGGGGCGTAGCTCATCAGGATAGAGCGTGAGATTCCTAATCTCAAGGTAACAGGTTCGAGTCCTGTCGTCCTCACCAAACTATAAATCTCTTCTGGTTTTTACCTTTGGTTTTATTAATCTTTTTACCCTGTCATGTGTCATTCTCAAAATTTGCATTGGTTGACCAATTGCCTTTGGACATGCCTGTCTTTTTTGACTTATGCTTAATGAAGAGTAAATATTTAAAACATAATTATAATCAGGATTTTTTGAAAAACTAGCATAAGCACTATCCCATGCTTTATTTTTAATTTTTTCTCTAATATTTTTGGGAATCTTTTTACTATCGAAATACATCTCAATAGTTTCTTTTAAAAGAGACTTCATTTCTGAAAGGTTTATAGCTTTTTCGCACAATTCCTTTGCAAACATATATGGCTCATAAAGTGAAGCAACTAAATTAATATCATCAGGTATAATTTTATATGTTTTTTTATTTTTTGAAGAACTACTGCTTTTAGTGTTTTTCTTCTTAGTATTATTTGTTTTCACTTTCTTGTTTTTTTGTATTTCTACTTCTTTTTCTTCAATAAGTTTTCCTGTTTTTAGGAAAATCTTAATTTTATTATTTAACTTTTCTTTTTCTAAAGTGGTTTTAACATTTTTTATTTTTGTAATTAGCTTTGAAGCAGATTTAGCTTTGCTCGTGCCAAAATTATTTCTCAAAACTAGATTTAACTCTTCATTAAAACGATTTAAATCATCATCTAACTTTTTTATATTTTTAATTTTATTTGAAATAATGTTTATAGCTTTAGATGATTCATCTAATAAATTTGTTGCTTTTTTTAATACAAAGTTTTTATCTAAATTATTAAGAAAATCTTGAATTTTTTTAATATTTTTTTGGATAGGTTGAGCAAATTCTTTTATAGAAAAATTTTCTCTAAGAAGAGAATTTAATTTATCTAAATTATTATTTAAAGATGAAATGATTTTATCTTTCTTTTTTTCTAAACTAAGTTTTCTTTCAGCAATTTTTCCTTCTTCAAAAACATTAAATTCAACAATTGACCTCATAAAATTTTTTAAATTATCTAAATTAGTTAAATCTTTTTTTGTCCATGTCTTTTTTGGGTCAGGTTTAAGTTCAAATAGTTTTGTTAATTCTAATAGATCTATATCACCTCCAGATTTTACAAAATCATTTATGTCATTATAGAAATCATTAGCCATTTTTTTAACTGAGTTTATTTTATTTCGTAACAATTTAGCTTTTTCTTTTGCTATTTTTCTTGCTTTTTCTTTTTTTAATTTTTCTTCAGCAATTTTTATTGCCTGTTGTTCAGCCAATTTTTTTGCTTTTTCATCTTCTTTTCTTGCTTTCTCCTCAGCATTTTTTTTAGCTTTGGTCTCAGCTAATTTTCTTGCTCGTTCTTTCTTAGCTTTTTCTTTGTTGATTCTCTGTTGTTCTTTTTCTAACCTAAGTTTCTCTTCTGCAAGCTTTATTTCTTCCCTGGCTTTTCTTGCTTTTTCTTTGGCAATTTTTTTAGCTTCTGCCTGAGCTAATTTCTTAGCTTTCTCCTTTTCTAATTGAGCTTTTATTTCAGCTACTTTTTTAGCTTTTTCTTCTGCAAGCTTTTGTTGATCAATCCTTTTTTGAACATCATAATTAGCTAGTTGTTTTTTAAATTTACTGAAATTATAGACATGAGAATTATGATTTAGGTAAAATGCATGGGCAATATTTGCACCTGCACAAGACCTAGATACTGATGGACACTCTTTCTTATTATTTTTTTCGTTTTCCGAAAAAGCGATGTTTAAAAATTTTTTGCTACTGCTCTTAGAAATTTGATGTTTTAAATTTCCAAAATTATTAACTTGTATTTTTAAAAATTTTTTTCCACCCGGTGTTTTAACAGTTTCAGTCCTTCTAGATATTTTCCAATCAAGTTTATAAGATGAGTCCCATTTTTTTGTATTTATAACCAAAGAGTATGAACCTTTTGGATTAGGATATTTTTTACTATTTGGACCAGTTTCAAATACATTGTATAAATTTTCTAAACGATTATGTCTGATATAAATAAGATCTTTTTCAAAATCAAAATATATAATTTTTTGATTTTTTCCCTTAAAAACAACTAAATCTTTTCTTGGCTTAAAACTTAAATTCTTTTTGGTATCTTGAGATTTTGACTCGGCTACTTTTTGAATATCAGGTGAAACTTTGTTGTTCATTTCACAGGATCCAGATGCAGAAACTAAATTCCATCTTCCAGCAGATATTTCTACAAAATATTTTTTAGAGCTATGTTGGTAAATATTCTTTATTTTTATTTTTTTAGAATGCATAACTTGTCTAGGACTTTTAAAATTCGTATTTTTTTCATAAGTCCAAATCACATTTTTTTTATTTGATGCAACTATTTTTCCAGAATATTTTTTTTCAATCAAAAATTCAGTTGGTATATTTTTAAAATTAGCTGATTGTTTATGAAGTGTATGTATCATTTTTTTTTCTATATGAAGCCATTTTGCTGCATATTTCTTACTTTCACTTGCATCAAATTTATCTAATAAACAAATGAATGTTGTTTTATCAAAAGAACCTTTAAAGAAAGTTAAATTCATAGAAAAAGTAGTATTTGAGCTAAAAACAATTATTAGCTTAAATATTAAAAGAAATGTGATAAAAATTTTAAACATAAAGATAAATATTAAAAAAAATCATATACCCGTTGTCAATAAATTAATGAAATTTAATTTGGGTAACTCTTGATTTATAGCTAAAATTTTAATTTATAATTCAATTAACATTTACTTATACATTTCACTAATTTGTTTATTATAATTATGTTCAATTACTCTTCTTTTCATTTTAAGAGTTGGTGTTAATTCTGAATTTTCAATTGTAAAAGGATTTTTGGTTAAATAGAAATTTCTAATTTTTTTCTCAACACTTAATTTCGAATTTACATCATTCAGAATTTTTTTTATCTCCGTGTTCCCTCTTAATGAATGAACTAAAGCAACTAAATAAGGTCTTCCATGACCATAAATCATTACTTGTTCTATGTCATCATAGCTTGTTAAAAGTTCTTCTAATGGCACGGGAGAAATATTTTCTCCACCTGTGTTTACAATCATCTCATTTTTACGTCCAACAATCGTTAAGTATTTGTCTTTATCAATTTCTCCTAGATCCCCGGTATGTAACCATCCATTTTTTATTGTTATGTTAGTTGACTTTTTGTCTTTCAAATAACCTTTCATTACAGAGGGTCCTTTAACTAATATTTCGTTACTTTTTGACAATTTCACAAAATGATTTGCAATAGGAACCCCAACAGTATGAATTTTAATTTTATCAATTGGATTAACTGATATAATTGGCGAGCATTCAGTCTGACCATAACCTTGAAGAATTTTTATTCCAAGAGAAGTAAAGAAAATACCAGAGTTAAAGTTTAGTGCAGCTCCTCCCGAAATAAAGGCAATTAAGTTTCCACCAAAAATTTTCTTAATTTTTTTTCTGATTAGTAATTCTAAAAATTTATCCAAGATTTTATCTGCAAAAGAAAGATTTTCTTTTTTGTATTTCTGTTCTCCGATTTGTAGAGTTTTGAAAAAAAGTAATTTTGTTATTTTCCCCTTTGATTTAATATTAGTTAAAATTCTTTTGTATAAAATATCGTATAACCTTGGAACAGCTACCATTAATGTAGGTTTTGCATATTGTAAATCACTTAATAACTGATCTCTATTGTTTGAAAAAAAGATTTCCCCACCTATGAGAATTGGTAATAAAAAACCTCCTGTATGTTCATAAGCATGGGATAGAGGTAAGATTGAAAGAAATTTATGATTTTGTGTTTCTATATCGTCTACAAATCTCTTAGCTCCATTAAGGTTTTCCATTATTGAACCATGAGTAAGCATAACACCTTTAGGCCGCGCGCTTGTTCCTGATGTATATATTATGCATGCTAAATCGCCTTTATCTACTTTTACTTCTTTTTCGTAGTGTTTAACTTCTTTATTATTATATTTTATTAATAAATCTTCATAATTTAATATTGCTAATTTATTATATTTTTTATTAAATTCATCAAAGCAAATCACATGTTTTAAATATAAAAGTTTTTTCTTTATCTTATCAAATTTAGGTAATATTTCGGATGACAAAAAAACAATTTTAGATTCAGAATGATTCAGTAGATATAATAATTCATCTTCATTACTTGTAGTATAACCAGGGACTGTAATTGCTCCCAAACTCATAATTGATAAATCGGCTATACACCATTTTGGAGAATTTGGAGATATAATAGCAATTTTATCATTCTTTTTTATTTTTAAAGTTTTTAAAATATAAATAAGAGTCTTTTTCTCTTTTGATACTTCTGACCATGTGGTTGATTGCCAGCTAGAATCTTTTTTATACCAAAAAAGAGTTCTATTTTTGTAGATAATTGCATTTTTGTCAAAAATTTGATTTAAGTTTCTCATAAAAAAAATAACATTTTGTTAATGTAATATTAAAAAAAATTACTATTTATAATTTATAACTTCTAAAAAATAATAATCAAATGTCAAAAAATAAATTACCTAATTGGGATCTCTCAGAAATTTACTTAAATTATAAAGATCCAAAAATTGAAAAAGATCAAAAAAAAATAAATAATTCTGTTAAAACCTTTGTTGTAAAATGGAAAGGTAAAATAAAAACTCTCGACGGCAATGAAATTTCAAACTGTTTAAGAGAATATGAAAAAATTAATGAAAAACTGGGGCTTTTGAGTACACATAGCAGTCTATCTTTTGCAGGCAATATGGAAGATGAAGAGATTTCAAGATACAATTCTAAAATATCAGATTGGATTTCACAGTTATTTTCAAAAATTGTATTTGTATCTTTAGAAATAGCCTCTGTTAACGATAAAGTTTTTAATCAATGGGTTAAAAATAAATACTCTAAAAGATGGATACCTTTAATTAAAAACTTAAGAAAAAGAAGAAGATTTCAACTATCGCCTTTAGTAGAAGAAATATTAATTGAAAAGTCTGCAACTGGAAGGTCAGCATGGGTAAGGCTGTTTGATGAAACTTCAGCTGCATTAAGATTTCCATTTAATAAACAGTTATTAACAGAAGCTGAAATATTAAATAAATTATCTGATAGTAACTCTGAAAACAGAAAAATAGCTGGAAAGTCTTTATCTAAAGTTTTAAAAGAAAACAAAAAAATCTTTGGAATGATTTTAAACGTTATCTCAAGAGATAAATTTATTGAAGATAATAAAAGAGGTTTTAAGTCATCATTATCTTCGAGAAACCTAGATAATGACGTTGAAGATGAGGTCGTAGATTCTTTGGTAAAAGCAGTTGATGAACAAATGCCTAATTTGACTCATCGTTATTACAAATGGAAAGCCAAGGAATTTAAGAAGAAAAAATTAGATTGGTGGGATAGAAATGCACCTCTCAGTATAAGTCAAGATGAAAATATAAATTGGGATAAAGCTAAATCCATTGTTTTGGATTCTTTTGATGAATTTAACCCAAAGGTTTCACAAATAGCAGAAAAGTTTTTTAAAAATAATTGGATAGATGCTGACGTAAGAATAGGAAAAGCATCTGGTGCCTTTGCTCACCCTTCTGTTCCATCTCTGCATCCTTATATTTTGGTTAATTATCAAGGAAAAGTTAGAGATATTATGACATTAGCTCATGAACTTGGACATGGGATTCATCAAGTTCTAGCAAGCAAACAAGGTCTTCTCCTTTCAGACACTCCATTAACATTAGCTGAAACAGCTTCAGTTTTTGGTGAGATGCTAGTTTTTAGAAATTTATTAAATCAAAGTAGTAAAAAGAAGAGAAAAGAAATGTTGGCAAATAAAATTGAGGATATGTTAAATACGGTTGCTAGACAAATAGGGTTCCATCAATTCGAATATAATTTTCATGACTCAAGGAAGTATGGCGAGTTAACTCCCGATGAAATTTCTGATATTTGGATAAAAACTCAAAAACACGCAGTTGGACCTTATGTAAAGTTGGATGAAAATTATAGAAGTTTGTGGGCTTATATACCCCATTTTATCCATACTCCTTTTTATGTTTATGCTTATGCTTTTGGAGATTGTTTAGTAAACGCTTTATGGGCTGAATATCAAAAGTCTGACAAAAAAGATTTTTCTGAATTATATATTGATTTACTATCTTCAGGTGGATCTAAAGACCATCATGAATTGTTAAAACCATTTGGACTAAGTGTATACAAAAAAAACTTTTGGCATAATGGTCTTAAATCTATAACTAACATGATAGATGAATTAGAAACTCTTTAAATATGTCTAATAAAAAAAATTCAAACGATAAAATTAGCGGTTCTCTTACAGGAGGTAGAATTAAAAGATATGCTAAAGTAACTTCTGCAATGGGAGGTTTAGCTGCCAAATTAGCTGGTGAAAAATACTTAGGCATTAAGGTTGATAGGGAAAATCATGCTAGACAATTGAGAGATGCATTAGGTGGTATCAAAGGGCCTCTTATGAAAGTTGCGCAAATATTATCAACTATTCCAGATGCCGTTCCACAAGAATATGCGAATGAGTTAGCTCATTTACAAGCAGATGCACCTGCAATGGGATGGTTGTTTGTCAAAAGAAGAATGAGGGCAGAGCTAGGAGACGATTGGAAAAATAAATTTAAGCTTTTTGATAAGGAAGCGTCTGCAGCTGCGTCACTTGGTCAAGTTCATTTTGCTGAAGACTTTAACGATAAAAAACTTGCATGTAAATTACAGTACCCTGACATGATTTCAGCTGTTCAGGCAGATTTAAACCAACTTAAATTAATTTTTTCTATATATGAAAAATATGATTCTGCAATTTCAACTAAATCAATTCATGAAGAGTTATCTGAAAGGCTTATAGAAGAATTAGACTATAATCATGAATTAAAAAACTTAAACTTATACAGAGATATGCTCTCTAATCATAAGGAAATAGTACTTCCTGAAGCGGTCAAAGAATTGTCTACTAAAAGATTGTTAACGATGACAAGAACATTTGGTTCTAAAGTAATGAAATTTATTGAAAAAACAGAAGATAAAAATTTAAAAAATAAATTAGCTTTAAATATGTTTAAGGCTTGGTATGTCCCTTTTTACGAATATGGAGTTATACATGGAGATCCACATTTAGGCAACTATACAATTATGGATGATGCAAGGCTTAACTTGTTAGATTTTGGTTGTATAAGAATTTTTAGGCCAAAATTTGTGACAGGTGTAATTGATCTTTATAATGCTCTTAAAAATAATGATAATGAGCTTGCTGTAGCGGCTTACGAAAGTTGGGGTTTTGAAAATCCTACAAAAAGCTTAATAGAAGTATTAAATATTTGGGCACGTTTTGTTTATGAACCATTGTTGCAAGATAAAGTAAAGCCAATCAGTGAAATGCCAACCGGACAATACGGAAGAAAGACTGCAGAAAAAGTTCACCAAGAGTTAAAAAAAATAGGAGGAGTCAAACCACCTAGAGAGTTTGTTTTAATGGATAGAGCTGCAGTTGGTTTAGGTTCGGTATTTATGCATTTAAAAGCAGAAATTAATTGGTATAGAGTTTTTCATGAATTAGTTGAAAATTATGATGAAAAACAACTTAGCCGAAAGCAAAATGAGGCACTTAGAAAAGCAGGACACAACAAAATTAATTGATTTGTTGTAGGATATTATCTAAGGATTTTTTAGCATCTCCATAAATCATTCTAGAATTTTCTTTAAAAAAAAGAGGGTTTTCTATTCCAGAATATCCTCTACCTTGTCCTCTTTTAAATATATAGACCTGATTAGACTTCCATACTTCTAAAACTGGCATACCAGCAATAGGACTATTTGGATCTTCCAGTGCTGCAGGATTGACAATATCATTTGCCCCTAAAATTAACACTACATCTGTATCAGAGAAATCTTCGTTAATTTCATCCATTTCTAGTACAATGTCATAAGGTACTTTCGCTTCAGCTAAAAGCACATTCATGTGTCCAGGAAGTCTTCCTGCAACAGGGTGTATACCGAACCTTACATTTTTTTTCTTATTTCTTAATCTAGTCGTTAATTCTGACACTGAACTTTGTGCTTGGGCCACTGCCATCCCATACCCGGGAACAATGATAATGTTTTTTGCTTCATCTAAAGAAGATGAAATAGTTTCAATATCTGTTGGAATCATCTCTCCTTCTATTTCTTGAGCTGGTCCGTTCGCATCACCCCATCCTCCTAGGATGACAGAAATAAAATTTCTATTCATAGCTTTGCACATTATATAAGATAATATTGCTCCTGACGATCCTACCAAGGCACCAGTTACTATTAATAAATCATTACCTAGAAGAAAGCCTGTCGCAGCTGCAGCCCATCCGGAATATGAGTTTAACATAGATACTACTACTGGCATATCTGCTCCCCCAATAGCCAAAACTAAATGTGCACCAATAATAAATGCTATAATTGTCATAAGATATAGTGTTGAAATACCATAATGATTTAAAAACAAATAACCAAGAACAAGACAGCTTAAAGTCATTAAAATATTTAGAAAGTGTCTTCCTGGAAGAACTAATGCTTTACCAGTGATTAATTCAGAAAGCTTACCAAAAGCAACTACCGATCCAGTAAAAGTTATTGCACCAATAAAAACACCTAAAAATATTTCAACTTCATGTATTACTAATTCAATGTTAGAGATATTTTTTGGTGGTTCCAATGCAGAATTTATACCTATGAACACGGCAGCTAAGCCTACAAAAGAATGAAGTGCTGCTACTAATTGTGGCATTCCAGTCATTTTAACTTTTTGGGCAACTAATACACCTATTAACGTTCCAATTATTAAAGCTGGCAAAAGCCATTTATCATGAATTGTATTTGGACCAAAGATAGTTCCTACAACAGCGATTAACATTCCAACAATTCCATACCATACAGCTCTTTTAGCTTTTTCTTCATTACTTAATCCACCTAGGGATAGAATAAATAAAACGCTAGAAGTAATATACAGGGCTGTAAGAAGTTCTTTAGTCATTTAACTTTAACTTTTTTTAAACATGGATAACATTCTTTTCGTAACTAAAAATCCTCCAACTATATTTATAGTCGCAATCAATACAGAAATAGCAGCTAGAATGTTTACAAGAAAATTTGAAGAACCAATTTGAAGTAATGCTCCAATAATTATAATTCCAGAGATAGCATTAGTTACAGCCATTAAAGGTGTGTGCAAAGAATGAGATACATTCCAAATTACCTGAAAACCAACAAAACAAGAAAGAACAAATACTATAAAATGTTGCATAAAACTTGGAGGAACGTAGTTACCTATAAAAAACATCATTAAACCTCCAATTATTAATAGAAGGATTTGAAGTTTACCGGATGTTTTTTCTTTTTTTAAATTATCTTTTTCTAAACTTTGTGAAGATTTTTTATCTGAATTAACAGAATGTTTTGCAATTGCATTTATCTTAGGAGGCGGAGGCGGAAATGTTATTTTCCCATTATGAACTGCGGTTGCACCTCTTATAACATCGTCATCCATATTTATGTTAATTTTACCATTTTTTTTAGGTGTTAGATCATTAACCATATGACGAATATTATTTGAATACAGATTAGATGATTGCGTTGCCATTCTGCTAGGAAAGTCTGTAAAACCAATAATTTTAACTTTATTCTTTGTTTCAATTATTTTTCCTGGTTTCGTAAGTTCACAATTACCTCCTTGCTCAGCAGCTAAGTCAACTATTACAGATCCAGGTTGCATAAGATTTACCATTTCTGACAACCATAATTTTGGAGCTGGTTTACCAGGTATTAAAGCAGTTGTTATTAAAATATCTATTTCAGGTGCCTGTTCTTTAAATAAAGACATTTCTTTTTTTATAAATTCTTTTGAAGCTGGTTTTGCATAACCCCCATCGCCAGAAACATTCTCAGGAAAATCTAGCATAAGAAAATCCGCTCCCATGGACTCAATTTGTTCAGCAACTTCTGGCCTTACGTCAAATGATCTTACAATAGCACCAAGTGATTGGGCAGTTCCTATAGCAGCTAGTCCAGCAACCCCTGCACCAATAACTAATACTTTTGCAGGAGGAATTTTCCCAGCAGCTGTTATTTGTCCAGTAAAAAATCTACCAAAATTGTTTCCAGCTTCAATAACTGCTCTATATCCTGCAACATTTGCCATTGATGAAAGAGCGTCCATTTTTTGCGCTCTACTAATTCTTGGTATCATATCCATGGCTATGACAGATATTTTTAGCTTATTAAGATTTTCAAGAAGAGTTTTATTTTGAGCAGGCCATATAAAAGAAATAATTGTAGTTTTGGGACGTATTAATTTCAATTCTTTTTCTTCAGGTCCTCTAACTTTTATAATTATATCAGAAGTTTCCCACAATTTTTTAGAATTACTAATTATTTTAACCCCTGAATTCTGATAATCTTTATCAGAAAAACCAGAATTAGCCCCAGCACTTTTTTCAATTTGGCAATTAAAACCTAATTTTTTTAGCTCAATAGCACTTTTAGGAGTTAAAGCTATTCTATTTTCGCCTTTAATAATTTCAGCCGGACATCCAATTATCATATTTTACCTAAAATTAACACTATTATAATACAAAAAAACCGCACTTAGAAAATAAGTACGGCTAAAAACAAAAAAATTTTTAAAAAATTAATAACCTTCTCTTTCTAATCTCTTTCTCATTAATTTTCTAACCCTTCGTGTACTTTCAGCGAGTTCTCTTGCTTTTCTTTCAGAAGGTTTCTCATAAACTCTTCTATTCTTCATCTCTCTGAACATGCCTTCTCTTTGCATTTTTTTCTTTAAAATGCGTAAAGCTTGATCAACATTATTATCTCTTACTGAAACGTACATAAAATTCCTCTAAAGTACAGCTATGTAACACATAAAAATATGAATTGGCAAGAATTTTTAAAAAAAATATGTTATACGTTTAATTAGTTGACTTCAATTTTAATTTAATTAATGAAATTAAACTCATGAATGAAAAAGAATTTAAAAAAATTAAAGAAAAACTTCTTTTAGCTATGTTAACTAATGTTCCATTTGATGGTTGGACATGGCAGGCATTATATACTGGCGCTGAAGACTTAAAAATATTTTCTCATGAAATTAAAGAAGATGAAAAGAGTAAGTTAAAATCTTTGTTTGAATTTGATCTGGTCAATATTGTTAATGATTTTAATGTATATTTAGATAATAAAATGAAGCAAAAGTTCCTTAAAGAAAAATATGGTGATTTAAGAACTCCAGAAAAAATTAAAAAATTAATTTTATTAAGATTAAATTTAGCCAAAAAATATAAGGAAAGTATTAGAGTTTCTTTATCTTTTATGACCCTACCTAAAAATAGTAAAAGATCTATCAATATGTTATATAAAACTTGTGATCAAATTTGGAGAATTTCTGGAGATCGTTCTACAGACTTTTCATTTTATTCAAAAAGACTCATCTTATCAGGAGTATACTCATCTACTCTTTTGCATTGGATTAATGACGAATCTAAAAATTCTCACGATACAGAAAACTTTTTAGATAGAAGATTATTAGATGTTTCTAAAATAGGTAAATTAAAAAATGCTAAGTCTTTTTTTAATAAGAAAAACTTGGATACTTCAAAGTTATCAATTAGATTTCTATCAGATATTTCAAAATCAATATATAAAACAAATTTTGGAAAATTAATTAATAGATTTAAAAATATTTGATTTATGCCAATAAAAATTCCAGATAAATTACCTGCAAGAAGGATACTTTTAAAAGAATCCATAGATGTTATTGATACAAGTTTAGCTAGAAAACAAGATATAAGACCTTTGAAATTTCTATTATTAAATTTAATGCCCCAAAAAAAAAGTACAGAAATCCAATTTGCAAGATTGATCGGAGTATCTCCGCTCCAAATTGAACTTACATTAATGACAACTAAAACCTATAAGCCAAAAAATACAGAAAATGACTACTTGATTGAGTTTTATAAAACTTTAGATGATGTTAAGAATAACTTTTACGATGTTTTAATTATTACTGGTGCTCCTGTTGAACAACTTCCTTTCCAAAATGTTAAATATTGGAATGAGTTAGTAGATATACTTGAGTGGTCTAAAAAAAATATTTTTAGAAGAATAGGAATATGTTGGGGTGCTCAAGTTTTATTAAAAGTTTTTCATGATATTGAAAAACACCAGTTACCAAAAAAAAAGTTCGGTGTATTTAACCATGAATTGAGTATAAATAATAATAGGTTGCTTCATGGTTTTACAGATTTCTTTCCTATGCCGGTATCCAGGTATACTGAAAATAAGCAAAAAGATATAACAGAAAAAGGTTTAGAAATTCTTGCTATTTCAGATAAGTCAGGAGTAGGTATGGTTAGGTGTCCTAAATCAAAAGACTTATTTATCTTAAATCATCTTGAGTATGATGCGAACACATTGAATGAAGAGTTTTTAAGAGATAAGATAGATAACGTTGAGGTTTTAAAACCTGAAAATTATTTTCCAGAAAATGACATGAATAAAAAACCTATTAATGTATGGAGACCATTTGCATTTTTACTTTTTGGAAATTTTATTAATGAAGTATATCAAGAAGTTCCTTTTGATCTAAAAAAATTAAAGTTTAGTAAAAGTCATTGAATTTTTTTGTAAAATGACCCATTTTTCTTCCATCTTTTACATCTTTTTTACCATAAATGTGATATGAGTGATTTTGTTTATTAATAAAGTCAGTTAAATCATTTATTTCCTCACCAATTAGATTATGCATTATCCAAGAGCCATAATTTTTTACATCTTTAATTGGAAATCCACATAAACACCTTACTAAGATTTCAAACTGACTTTTTTCACAACCTTCAATTGTCCAGTGATAAGAATTGTGAGGCCTGGGAGCAATTTCATTAAAAATTAAAGTTCCATCTTGCAATTGAAATAACTCAACAGTTAATAAGCCAACAAGGTTAAAAAGATCAGATAATTTTTTAACTAAAACTTTTAGCTCATTTAAAATTTTATCATCAATTTTTCCAGGTGCTATAGTTTTTTTTAAAATACCATTTTGATGAAAATTATGCGATATTGGAAAAAAAGAATCTGTTAGGTTTGAACTTCTAGCATATAATATTGAAATCTCTCTTTTAAAACTAATTTTTTCTTCCAAAATACAGTCGCAGAAGTTTATTTTTTCCCAAACTTCTTTAATTTCATTTTTTGATTTGATTTCATATTGCCCTTTTCCATCATAACCCAAGGAATTAGTTTTTAAGATTGCATTATATTTTAATTTTTCGGCATACTTAAATAGTTCTTTTAATGATTTTATTTTATACCATTTAGCAACTTTAAAGCCAGCTTTAGAGGCAAAGGACTTTTCTTTATCTCTAAACTGAGCGCATTTAAAAGTTTTACTATTCGGGAAAACTAATGTTTTTTTTGACATATCATCTAAAACATTTGAAGGTATATTTTCAAATTCTGAAGTTACACAAGATACTCTAGATGCAAAAACATCTAATTTTTTTTTATTACTCCATGAACCATGAAAAACTTTGTCAACAACACTTTCTGCAGGGTTATCACCTTTTGGACAATATAAAAAAACTAAAAATCCCATCTTCTTAGCTGCCATAGCAGTCATTTTTCCTAATTGTCCTCCACCTAAAATACCAATTATATGATTTTTAGTTGGTAATATTTGTGACATGTCATCTGAATTAATATTATTCATATTATTATTTTGGTTTTAAGGGGATATTTTTTGATATTAATTTTTTCCAATTTAATAATTTCTTTTCAATTTTCTTATCTTGTAAACTTAGTATCTCTGCAGCGAAAATAGCTGCATTTACCGCACCAGGTTTACCAATTGACATTGTTCCAACCGGAATACCTTTTGGCATTTGAACTATAGATAAAAGACTATCTAAACCATCTAAAGATGTACTATTAATTGGAACACCAATTATCGGAATATTAGTATGAGAAGATAGCATGCCAGGTAAATGTGCAGCTCCACCTGCTCCAGCAATAATAACTTTTAAACCTTTTTCATATGCCTGTTTAGCGAATTGATTCATTCTATCAGGCGTCCTATGGGCTGAAATTATTTTACATTCATGTTTAATTTTTAAATCATTTAAAATTTTGTGGGCATCTTTCATCGTATCCCAATCTGATTGACTACCCATAACAATAGCAACTAAATTTTTCTCTATGGATTTCATCATGGTTTGATTGGTAAACTAAGTTTCTGAACTTTCTTCTTCTATTGTACCCCCAGATTTGATTACTTGTTTATCAAGATCCTCTTTTGAGCACAAATTCAATAAAACTGGATGTTTAGCTGTAATGTTTGAAATATTCCAATGTGTTCTAGTTCTAATTTTTTCAATTGTAGATTTTGTAGTACCTACTAGTTTTGAAATTTGACTATCTTTAAGTTCTGGATGATTTTTTACTAACCAAGAGACAGCATCAGGTTTATCTCCCCTTCTAGATAAGGGAATATATTTAGGACCCTTAGTTCGATCGCTTGAGGCAGGTAAAACACTGGCAGACTGTTTTAAACGTGCATTTGGATCTTTAATACATTTTTCAACTTCTTCTTTCGTAAGTTGACCATTTAGTATTGGATCAAATCCTAAAATACCTTGTCCCACGTCACCATCAGCAATTGCTTGAACTTCTAAGATATGTAGATCACAAAACTCTGAAATTTGTTCGAATGTAAGTGTAGTCTTATCTATCAACCATACTGCAGTAGCTTTTGGCATTAGTAGAGAAGGCATTTCTAACTCCATAAATCATTATTTATTAATTATTAACTAGTTTTTAAATTATAAAAAGTCAAATTTAGTTTTTAAATTTTTTTACATTTGAAATGGTTTATAAATAGTTAAAGATTGGTTATTATAAAAACATTGTGTTTCTTTTACTACTTTTTCAAGATACTTAGATTTAACTAGACAAAATCCTAAAGTCTTTATTTTAAAATTTTGCAAATAAATAATTTCTCCAATTTCAACAGAATTTTTTTTTATTTTTTTAAAGTTATCGTCTAATTGTAAGTAATCTTTTTCTAAACTTTCAAAACCACAACAATATTTTTTTATACTGCCTTTATACTTTACTCTTGCAATAACTTCTTGGCCTATAAAGCAACCTTTCTCAAAACTTATTCCTTTATTTAAATGCATTCCTATTTCAAAAGGATATATTTTATTTGTAGGTATTTCATTTTCACCTTCCAGTACACAATTCTTAATTTTTTCATGTTGATACCAAAAAATATCATCAGTAAAATGATTCATTGCTTTTTTATCGAATTCTTCTTTTTTTAAGTATATTCTTCCAATGTTGGTTTTATAAAATCTTTTATCTCTTTTTATGTATTTGAAATTCTCTAAATCATTTGTAACAAGAGTTATCAGATCTGATTCTATAATTTTTACGTTTTGTCTGAGACTATAAAGTCTTAATTTTTTTATTAATTCTTCTTTTTGTTCTTTGCCACATTCTAGATAAATAATTTGGTTATTTTCTTTTGAGACAAAAGTTATTATATCAAATAAAATTTTTCCTTGGGGAGTTAATAGCGCGGAAGGAAAAATTTCTTTTGGTGACAATTTAGAAACATTACTAGTTAAAATATTATTTAAAAACTCTACATTATCAGGGCCAGAAACCTGAATAACAAATCTATTATTTAAAATAGAAATTTTCTTTTCCATAATATCAATCCAAGTTTAATGTTCATTTTTAACAAATGAGTTTTTTAAATAATATTAAAGCTCGAGCTTAAGAGTTTAAATCGTTAAAAACAAATTTTCAAATTACAATTTATTTATAGCACTTACTACGGCTAAAATAGGTGCCAGAGTAATACTAGTATTAATTCCACAGCCAAAAACAGAAATATTTTTTTCATTAACAAGTTCTACATATGCAGCAGCTTCAGCTTTTGAAGTAGCACTTCTAGTATTTTGTCCAAAATCTTTTAATGTAAAAGTTAAATCAAAGTTATCTCTAATACCATTTACAAAAGCTGATATAGGACCATTTCCTTCACTTTTAATCTTCAATTTTTTATTTTCGAATTTAATTTCAGCAGCAATTATTTCAAGTCCAGAAACACGACTCGAGGCTTTTGACTCGAAAGAAATAAGTTTAAAAGGTTTTTCTAATATGAAATTTTTATGGAAAATATCCCATATTTTCTTACTGGTTATTTCCATTCCTGTTCTATCTGCCTCTTTTTGAACGTGTTTTGATAGCTGTATTTCTGCATCTCTTGGAAGCCTTACTTGATGATCGCTCTCCAGTATCCAGGCAGTACCTCCTTTTCCAGATTGACTGTTAACTCTTATTATAGCTTCATAATTCCTTCCTAAATCAGCAGGATCTATAGGTAAATAAGGAACTTCCCATTTAAGAGTATTAGATTTTTCTATAGCATCCATACCTTTTCTAATAGCATCTTGATGACTACCGGAAAAGGCAGTATGTACTAGAGTACCTGCATATGGATGTCTTTGATGAACAGGAATTCTATTACAATATTCTGCAACCTCTATTAAAGAATTGATGTTAGATAAATCAACATTAGGATTTACGCCTTGAGTAAATAAATTTAATCCAAGTGTAACCAAATCTACATTTCCTGTTCTTTCACCGTTACCAAATAAAGTTCCTTCTACCCTTTGAGCTCCAGCCATTATTCCTAATTCAGTTGCCGCTACAGCAGTTCCTCTATCATTATGAGGGTGAAGTGATAAAATAACTCTATCCCTATTAGAAAAATTATTGTTCATCCATTCAATTTGATCTGCATAAATATTAGGCGTTGACATTTCTACAGTTGCAGGGAGGTTTATAATTACTGGATCTTCTTTTGTTGCTTCCCATACCTCTAAGACACTTTCACATACATCAAGAGCATATTCAATCTCAGTTCCAGTAAAACTTTCAGGAGAATATTCATAACGAATATTTGTATTACTTAGTTTAGAAATATTATCTCTTATTATTTTGGCACCATCTGTAGCAATTTTCTTAACGCCTTCCATATTTTCTTTAAAAACAACTTTTCTTTGAAGTGTACTAGTTGAATTATACAAATGGATAATTGCGTTTTCACATCCTTCTAAACTATCAATAGTTTTATTGATAAGTTCCTTTCTTGATTGAGTTAAGACCTGGATAGTAACATCTTTTGGAATATGATTTTCTAAAATTAATTTTCTGATAAAATTAAAATCTGTTTCTGAAGCTGAAGGAAAACCAACTTCAATTTCTTTATAACCAACTTCAACAAGTTTCTTAAAAAATTTCATTTTTCGAACTGAGTCCATTGGCTCTGCTAAAGCTTGATTACCATCCCTTAAATCAACGGGGCACCAGATTGGACTAGATTTTATTACTTTGTGTGGCCAAGTTCTTTTTATTAGTTCAACTTGAGGATATGAGTTGTATTTTGTAAATTTCGTCATCATAATTTAATTAAGTTCCTTTTTATTTTAGTTCAAGAAAATACTAACTATTTAATCCCTGGCTCCTTAGAGACAGGGTAAGTTAGAAGAACTAAAAGAGTTCGAATAATGGAATTATGCGACTTTAACATTGACTATATGGTAACAATTACAATTAGTGATAGTCAAGGTGTATTACTTAATATAAATATATTTTAATTTTAAATCATATGTTAATAAATTAAATAGTAATTTTAAAATGTAATTTTTTTTCATGAATAAAATAAATCATATAAGAAACTTTTCTATTATTGCGCATATAGATCATGGCAAATCAACTTTAGCAGATAGGTTGATACAGGAATGTGGAGGTCTCGAGGATAGAGAGATGAAAGAACAAATTTTAGATAATATGGAAATTGAAAGAGAAAGAGGAATTACTATCAAGGCTCAAACAGTTAGACTAAAATATAAGCATGATGATGATATAATTTATACATTAAACTTAATGGACACTCCAGGGCATGTAGATTTTGCTTATGAAGTTTCTAGATCATTGTCAGCTTGCGAAGGTTCTTTGCTAGTAGTTGATGCTTCACAAGGCGTTGAAGCCCAGACCTTAGCAAATGTATATCAAGCTATTGATGCTGATCATGAAATAGTTACAGTCCTTAATAAAATAGATTTACCAGCATCTGAACCTGAACGTATTAGAAAGCAAATTGATGAAGTAATAGGTTTGCCTGGTATTGACGCGATAGAAGTTTCAGCCAAAACAGGTCAAGGTGTAAAAAAAGTTTTAAGTAATTTAGTTAATTCTTTACCATGCCCTACAGGTGATGAAAGTAAACCTTTAAAAGCAATGCTTGTAGATAGTTGGTATGATCCTTATTTAGGGATTTTAACTTTAGTAAGAGTAGTAGATGGAAAAATTGTTAAAGGTCAAAAAATTCGTTTTATGTCTACTGAGGCTAATTATACCGTAGAAGGATTAGGCGTTTTTACTCCTAAAATTTTAAATGTAGATAAATTAGGACCAGGAGAGGTGGGCTTTATCACAGCCTCTGTTAAAACAGTTGCTGATTGTAAAGTTGGGGATACAATAACTGAAGATAGAAATCCAACTAGTATAATGCTTCCTGGTTTTAAACCTTCTACACCAGTTGTGTTTTGTGGTCTTTTTCCAACTGATAATGCTGATTTTTCTGATTTAAGAGATGCTCTGGATAAGCTTTCATTAAATGATGGGTCTTTTAGCTATGAGGCTGAAACATCTGCTGCCTTGGGCTTTGGTTTTAGATGTGGATTTTTGGGCTTGTTACATATGGAAATTGTTAGAGAAAGATTAAGCAGAGAATTTAAATTAGAACTAATTTCCACCGCTCCTTCTGTAGTCTATAAAATATTAAAGTTAAATGGTGAAATAATAGAACTTCACAATCCAGCAGATTTACCTGAAGCAAATCATATAACTTTAATTGAAGAGCCATGGATTTTAGCTACGATTCTAGTACCAGATGAATATTTAGGATCAGTGTTAACGCTTTGTACTAGCAGAAGGGGAGAACAAATAGATTTAACTTATGCAGGTACCAGAGCTATGGTTGTTTATAGACTACCATTAAATGAAGTAGTATTTGATTTTTATGATAAATTGAAAAGTGTAACATCTGGATATGCTAGTTTTGATTACCAAATTGATGGTTATAGACAAGGAGAATTAGTTAAAGTTTCTATTCTAGTAAATGGAGAACCTGTCGATGCTTTAGCTATGATTACTAATAAAGAACAGTCTGAACAAAGGGGAAGAGCAATTTGTATCAAATTGAAGGATCTTATTCCAAGACAATTATTCAGAGTGGCATTACAAGCAGCAATAGGAAGTAAAATAATAGCTAGAGAAACAATAAGTGCTGTAAGAAAAGATGTAACAGCAAAATGTTATGGTGGTGATATATCAAGAAAAAGAAAATTATTAGAAAAGCAAAAAGCAGGAAAAAAGAAAATGAGACAATTTGGACAGGTTGAAATTCCACAAAATGCATTTTTTGAGGCGCTAAAAATTTAATTATTAATTTTTTTAATTGACTGTTTTTTTCTTTTTTTCAAGCCAAAAAAAATAAGAACGAAGGATAAAATCGCCAAGGTTGGCCCAGCAGGTAATATTAATATTGAAGAAATAATAGGATGCCAAAGAAATCCTGAACAATTTAAAATTTCAAAGGACGAACATGGGTCAATATAACGACTAATAATAGATTCTGTAATTTGCAAACTTTCAAAACTAAAATAAGCCCATAAATGGCCAACTTGAGTTACATTACTGCTACCTAAAATTTGATTTTCAATAGCATTATTATCAAAAATAAATTTATTAACATCGAAGTAGTTACTGATAAGAGTAAGTACAAAAAATATCAATCCTAAAATAATTAATAATCTTCCCATAACATCCTTTTATTATTTTTTTATATTATATAAGAAATTTTTCAATTATAAATAATTTAATTAAAAATGGAGAGGTGGCCGAGTGGTTTAAGGCGCACGCTTGGAAAGCGTGTATAGTAGCAATACTATCGAGGGTTCGAATCCCTCTCTCTCCGCCATGTACTTAACTATGTTATGTCATGCTATGTCACAATCCCCAGAAGACTGGGAAAAAGATTGACCAAAAGCCTCCAGAGTATTTCACTGTAAATCATCATAAATCACGAGCAATTGTGGACTAAATTGTGGACTGGAGATGACATGAATAAACTAAATTTTTATATTAAATTTGTTGAATATTTTACCAACCTCACAGATTTGCTTTACATGTTAAGTAAATTAAAATATACAAATTATAGATAACGTAAAAGGTGATTAATGTTTAAATTCTTAATTTCAACTGTAATATTTATTTCATATAGTTTTGTCTCATTTGCCGACCATGGTCCAAAAAAAATGTGGAAGAAACAGATAAAGCCATTTTTTAATCTCCATGAAACTAAAATGATGGGGCCATTTAAAATTAATGTTCATAGTTATGGTGAAAAAAAGAACTTAGATGCAACCAATGTAAAAAAAGAAAATTTCGATAATATTTTTAAAGATAAATTTAATTTAGCTGCATTAATCAGAAAGAATAATGAATTAGTATATGAAAGATATAATAAAAAAAGAAATATAGACAACAATACGATACTGCATGGGATGTCTATGTCTAAGACAGCACTGTCTACTGCTATAGGCAGTCTGCTTTGTGATGGGAAAATTGCATCATTGAATGATGAGTTGGGAAAATATTCACCTTCATTAGCAAAAACACCTTACGCAAAAATATCAATCAAAAATACCTTGCAAATGAATAGTGGTGTTGAGCCAGTAGCATCTGATTATAAGTTCAGAAGAAAACTAAACCGAATTGCTCAGGGAATGGGAAAACATGAAGGAAAAGCTGACGTGTTTAAAGCTATTTCATTATTAAAAGGAAATGACAGAGAGCAAGGCTCAAAGCATTTTTATAATTCTTCAGACCCTTTTGCATTATCTATTTTGATTTCGGAAATAACAAACAAACCAGCAAGTGAAATATTTTATGAAAATGCGTATAAAAAATTTAATAAAAACAATTTTATGCATTGGTTATCTGATAAAAAGGGGGTTTCAGTAGCGCAAGCAAGGCTTACAATGACTGCTGTAGATTGGTCAAACTTCGGTCAATTTGTTCATGATGAGATGATAAACGATACATGTTTAGGAAAATTTTACAAAGAAGGTATCACAAATGCAGTTGATACAAAAAGAGATGGTGTTAAATATGGATACCAGTTTTGGGTATACAATGTAAATGGCGTTCCAACCTTAACCATGACAGGTCACGGGGGATTTTTCAATGTAGTTAATACTACTAACAACACAATATTGACCATGTTTTCTGTAGATGAAAACTATAAATACGGAAATTTATTTAGCAATGGAACAATCTCTAAATTAGCCAGTGAGATTAATTAAATATTTAATATTTTACTATTAATAGACTTATATCAAATTACATATTGTAGACTAAATTGTAGACTGTAAAATTACAATTTTGTAATATGTAAATAAATCAGATGGTTAAAATGGAATAACGAGGAGGTTCTCTCCGCCATTAATTTTTAAAAATCACTTTCCATACAATTTAATATATTTATTAATATCATTATAAAAATCATCAATATTATTGATAATTTTTTCTTCAGACCAATTCCACCATTCAATCTTTAAGAGAGCTTTAATTTGCTTTTTATTAAATCTATATTTTATTAATTTTGCTGGATTTCCTCCAACTATTTGATACGGACCAACATCTTTAGTTACTATTGAACCTGCAGCTATAATAGATCCATCAGAAATTTTTATACCTGACATAATTAATGAATTTGCTCCTACCCAAACGTCGTTACCTATTTCAACTCCCCCCTTTGAGATTACATCCAAATTAGGCCAAGGAGATTTCTGTTTCAATAAAGTTTTAAGGGGGAAAGTGGAAACTAAATCTATTGGATGATCAGAGTTTAAAAAAATTTTTACATTGGGACCAAATGAGCAATACTTACCAATTTTAATTGGCGTTTCAGTACTTAGTCCAATAAAACAATTTCTTTCTAAACCATAAGTATATTTACCTATAGTTAGGCAATCTTTAAATTTAATTTTCCAATCTTTTTTTTTAAACATCATAAATTTTTATCAAATCACTAATAGTTTTATCAATATTAAATTTTATTTTGTATTTTAGAACCTTTTTTAATTTTGAGTTATCAGAAATTATTCTTCGTCGATCCTCTTTTTTGAAACTAGCTGTTAACAGATTTTTGTCACTCATACCTTTAATTTTTATAATTTTTTTTGCTAAACTTAAAGGGGAATTAATCATAGAAGATCCTAAATTATAAATACCATAACTATCATCTTCTACAAATTTCAGTATTATTTTTGCTACATCCCTTACGTCAATAAAATCAATTAAGTCAAAAGGTCTTTTTAATTTAATTAATTTATTACTATTAGCATCAGAAATAATTGAAGATAACAATTTTACTTTGTTTTCTCCAGGCCCACATACAAAAAAATTTCTTAAAATAACGCTTTTCTCTTTAAAATTTTTTTCTAAATAATTAGTTACTAAGTTTTTTGATTTACCATATAAAGTTTTGGGAATACATTGTTTTAATTCATCTATATTTTCTTCAATTCTTTCTAGTCCATATTCATCACAAGTGCTTGAAAAAATAAACTTTTTTCCTCCTCGATGATAAAATTTATTTATTAAATCTATTGTAGCATCCGACCATTTTAAATTTGTTTTATCTTCATAAAATTTACCTGGATTTGTTTCCCATGCTAAATGAATGATTATCTCAGGTTTAACTTCATTTAAAATATTATCAAAAACTTTTGTTGCGAGAAAATCTCCAGAAAAATGAGTTTTTGAGTTTTTATATGATCTAGAAAATGTATAAAAATCAATTTTTGAATTTTTAAATTCAGTTAATAAATGTGATCCAATAAATCCAAATGCACCTGTAATCAGAATTTTTTTCATAAGTCATTTAATTTAGTTAAATTTTGGTCAAATTTTGATATTACTTTTGGTTGAAATGGCCAAGGAATATTAATTTTTTTATCATTCCAAATTATACCTTTGCTTAATTTTGATTCGTATAATTCATCCATAAAATAAATTAACTCTACTTCACTAGTCAATGTTAAGTAGCCATGTGCAAAACCTTTTGGTATAAATAAACAACTATTACGATTTAATTGAAAGTACTGCCATTGACCAAAAGTTTTTGAATTTTTTCTAATATCAACTACTACATCCCAAATTTTACCCTTCAGACAACATAAAAGTTTTTGTTCTTGTCTAGGATAATCTTGAAAATGCATACCTCTCAAAGTATGTTTTTTTTTATTTGTTGCTATGCTGGCCTGTCTTATTTTGAAATCAATTCCAAAATTAGAAAAAATTTCATCACAAAATAATCTTGTGAAACTACCTCTAAAATCAGATTTTGTCTTTAACTTTATTAAAAATAGATTTTCAAAATTTGTTTTCAAAATTTTCATAACTTTAATCAAAAGAAATAAATTTTCCACCCCATGACTTTATAAATTTTAATTCATTTTTAATTTCATCTTTTAAATTCCAAGGTAAAATAATTATATAATCCGGTTTTTGTTTTTTTACCTCTTGGGGGTCTAAAATTTTTATAAATAAACCTGGAATGAAACATCCTTGTTTCATTTTATTTTTATCATAAATTGATGAAATATACTCTGCTTTTTGACCACAAAAGTTTAAAAAACTAATTCCTTTTGCAGCAGCTCCATAAGCACAAACTTTTTTATTTTTTTTACTTGTTTCTTCTATAAAGGATAAAAATTTTTGTCTTTTATTTTTTGCACTATTAGAAAACTCTTTTAATTGACTTGTCTCAAAAATTTTTTCATTTTTTTCAGACATCCGTTCTTTTCTCACAGATTCTTCTATTTTGCATGGTTTTTTTGATATCCATAATCTTAAACTTCCGCCATGTGTGGGAATTTTCTCTAATTTGAAAACTTTTAACGTAAACTCTTCTAATACTCTCTCTATAGTTGATAAACATAAATATGTATAATGTTCATGATAGATTGTATCAAACTGGTTAAATTTTATCATATTTTTAACTGATGGGAATTCAACGCTAATAATTGTTTCATTTGAAGAAATAATGTCAATAGATTTAAAGAATAATTTTATATTTGGGACATGAGCTAAAACATTGTTAGCAATAATTAATTTTGGTACACCATAATTTTTTTTTATGAACTTTGAAGTAGAAATATTAAAGAACTTGTTTTCTGTGTTAATGCCTAATTTTTTTGCGAGATTGGCAACATTGGTTGAAGGCTCAACCCCTAAAACTTTAAACTTCTTCTTATCAAAGTTTTTTAAAAGG
>MDSV01159880.1_pt1 | contig 24539 bp, 22 predicted proteins | sample 810851 | NCBI WGS metagenome assembly MDSV01 (sample SAMN05326640, study PRJNA326480) | marine metagenome | isolation source: seawater | place: Atlantic Ocean: North East | collected 2012 | reverse complement strand
TCATAATCAATAATCTAACTTTTTTATTGGAAAATAAACTTTTCATCCCTTCCATCAAATCAATTAAATATGTATTACCATATTGAATTTGTGGCGAATAAATTTCTTTGACTCGAGAAATAATTACAGCAGAAAAAATTAAAAATACAGCACATGACCAAGGAGCAAAGGCAAACCCAACATCTTTTAGTACCCATCCTCCATAAACAGGAGCAATAATTGCCATGATAGTAATAGAAAAAAAGTTGGTCGCAGATGCTTTCAATAATTGATCTTCTCTAACTAATTCTGCAGGAATTGCTAATTTACACGTAAGCCTGAAAGAAGCTACAGAACCTGACAAAAATGCAATTAATAAAATTTGCCAAATCTGTATTGAATCTAAATACAAAAGCAACCCAAAAACTAGTGAAATAACACTTTGACAAATCAGAGCTATTACCATCACGTTACGTTTATTCAATCTATCAATAAGAGCACCGGTAAAAGGACTAAAGAATGCTAAACCGCACCCACCGAGACCTGCTGCCATTCCCACCATTAAAGGAGAATCAGAAATAGATAGAATGACCCAACCCATAATCATTGGACTTAAAATCAATACAGCATCATTAAGCAGAATACCAGTATAAAAAATTCTGAAATTTTTGTTACTAAAAATTTCAAACATTTGAATTATTGATCAATATTCTTAAACACCAATCCCTAACCATGTAAAACAGAACTCATCACATCTAAGGTAATGTCAATATCTGACAATTCAATTCCATAATGAGTAGCAAATCTCCATCTCGGTTTATTAGATGCTCCTTTAATATTATTTTCATTTAATGCTTTAGTTAAAATTTCACGATATTCAAAGTCAATTTCAAAAAAAACCAAATTAGTCTCTACAGCGTCTACATCTATATTTACATGAGGAAGAGAAGATAATCCCATGGCTAATTTATATGCATTATCATGATCCTCTGAAAGTCTATTTACCATAGAATCTAATGCCACTATTCCAGCAGAAGCTAAAAATCCAGCTTGACGCATACCTCCACCAAGCATTTTTCTCCATTTCCGAGCAGATTCAATAAATTCACTATCACCACAAACCAATGATCCTACTGGACAAGCTAAACCTTTTGATAAACAAAAACTTACTGAATCTGCACCATCAACCAAGTTTTTGATATCAACGCCAAGTTTTACAGCAGCATTAAAAATCCTAGCTCCATCAATGTGGAATTTAAGATCATTTTCATGAGCGATATCTGAAAATACTTTACTTTCAGCTTCATCTATTACTCTACCGCCACACATGTTTTGGGTATTTTCTAAAGCAATCATTGAAGTTTTAGGATTATGATTATCTGAAGAATCTCTAATAGCATTTAGGACATCTTCGGTACAAATTTTTCCATCAGCTTTATTTTCAACAGTGTGATAAGCAACTCCTCCTAATGCAGAAGCACCACCTGCCTCATATTTGAAAATATGAGACTTATTTCCCACAATAATCTCATCTCCACGATTAGAATGCGCCAGAATAGATACCAAATTTCCCATTGTGCCACTAGCAACAAATAATGCTTTTTCTTTACCTAATTTGTGTGCTGCCATTTCTTCTAGAGTATTAATTGATGGATCATCCCCAAAAACATCATCTCCTATTTGGGCCTTTGATATAGCCTCTCTCATTTCAGGGGAAGGATGTGTTACCGTGTCACTACGAAAATCTATCATCGAGTTTCCTAAAAGTTCATGAATTACAATCTATTTATTCTATCAATCTAAACAATAAAAAACTATTATGAAACCTATTACAAAATCCTTGTTTATCAAAACAGATTCTCATATTTTGGAGGCAGAATTTTCAAACCCTTCTGATTCCCACAAAACACCTTGTGTGATTTTGTGTGCTCCGTCCCCAAAATTTGGGGGAGATATGAATAATAACGTCATACAACAACTAAGTGATGATTTGAACAAATTAGGAATTTCCAGTTTCAAATTTAACTACAGGGGAGTTGGGAATAGTGAGGGTGAAACTTCTAATGGTGTGGGTGAATTACAGGATACATTGAATGTCATTGCATTTGTAGAATCACTTCAAGAAATTGACGGAAGTAGAATAGGAATTGCTGGGTACTCTTTCGGCGCATGGATGGCACTAGATGCAGTACAAGGGAACCAAAAGGTAAAATCAATTTGTTCTATATCCTGTCCCCAAAATAAATTAGGGATGTTCAGTACAGTTGAGATCATTCAACCTAAACTATTTATTATGGGAGACAAAGACCATGACTTCCCTTTAGGGCAGTTTAATTTTCTCACTAAAAGATTCAATAATCCTAAACAAATAGAAATAATTACTGGAGGAGATCATTTTTTTAGAGGGAAAGAAAATCTAATAGGTAAATTAAGTGCAGATTTTTTCAATAAGACTTTATAATACATATCTTTAAAACTATTCAAATTCTACGGAGAAACCAATTGTCAACTAACGAATACAGAACAGAAAAAGATTCAATGGGTGAATTTCAAGTTCCAAGTAACGCATATTATGGTGCTAACACTATGAGAGCTGTTTTAAATTTTCCAATTAGTGACTTGAGATTTTCAAGATCTTTTATCAATGCTATTGCAACAATTAAAAAAACTGCTGCACAAGTAAATATGGAGTTAGGATTACTTGATTCAGATCTAGGTAACGCAATTACACAAGCCGCTCAAGAAGTTGCAGAGGGAAAGTTCGACAATCAATTTGTCGTTGATATTTTCCAAACAGGATCTGGTACATCTACAAACATGAATACCAATGAAGTGATATCCAATCGTGCCATAGAAATTTTAGGAGGGAAACTTGGATCTAGGACCCCTGTACATCCCAATGATCACGTGAACACTGGGCAATCATCAAATGATGTAATACCTACTGCTATTCATTTAGCAGCATTAATTTCAATTTCAAAAAATTTGATCCCGTCATTAGAGATTCTTCTAAATTCATTGAATAACAAATCACAAGAATTTATGGCGATAGTCAAAACTGGTCGAACTCACCTACAAGATGCAACTCCCATAAGATTAGGTCAAGAATTTTTAGGCTATGCCGGCCAGATTGAAAGGGCAATTTTGCGATCTGAGAATGCTATTACAGAACTTTCTGAAGTTGCTTTAGGAGGAACTGCAGTAGGGACTGGGGTAAATACTCATCCAAAGTTTTCATCCAAAGTTTGCGAAAAACTATCTGAAGACTTACAAATCCCAATCACAGAAACAACTAACCACTTTCAAGCTCAAAGTACGTTAGATAATATAGTTGATGCTAGTGGGTCTATGAAAACAATTGCTGTAAGTTTAATGAAAATTTCAAATGACATAAGATGGATGGGTTCTGGACCAAGGGGAGGATTTGGAGAAATTGAACTACCTGAAGTTCAACCTGGAAGTTCAATTATGCCTGGAAAAGTTAACCCTGTAATTCCTGAGTCGGTATGCCAAGTCGCTGCCCAAGTCATTGGCAATGATATGTCTGTAGCTGTAGCAGGTCAGTCAGGTAACTTCGAAATCAATGTAATGATGCCTGTAGCCGCATATAATCTTCTTCAGTCAATTGACTTACTTGCAAATGCATCAAAAAATCTAGCTGTTCAATGTGTTGATGGACTCAAAGCAACAAATAAAGGGCCAGAAATGGTTGAAAATGGATTAGCAATAGTAACAACACTAGTTCCTCATATTGGTTATGATGCCTCTGCAGCTTTAGCCCATAAAGCTCAGGAGACAGGTGAGCCAATCAAGACAGTTGCCATCAGAGAAACAGATATACCTGAAGAAGAGTTAGACAAAATTTTAGATCCGGAATCTATGACTGAACCCTCAGAATAGAAATTAAATCAATGATTTAACAAATTCTTTTTGGGCTTGAATTGACATGGCTCCATTATTTACTATTTTCATTGTTAAGCAATTAAGCACTCTGCCTATTTCAGGACCTTCATTTACACCTAATTCTAAAATTGATTTCCCATCAATAATAGTTTCCAGATCAAATAAAATAGATTGGAAAATTTCAATTTGTAAAATTGATTTTTCTTCAAGTAATTTTTTTGAGATTTCTAAAATGTTTTTTGGAATCATATTTAAATATTTATATAGATCTTCTTTTTGTAAATTAGTATCCATCCGTTCAACAGTAGTGAAATCCATAATTGCTTTATGATTTTTAGTTTTTAGATCTAATCTATTTGAAAATTTTTCTCTATCTAAATAATTAAAATGAGAAGATATAAACACCCACCACATATTTTCATCATTAATACAAATATTTTTTATATTCTCTAAATCTTGTAATGTATTTCTATCAGCTAAATGAAATTCAAATTTTTCAAAAATCATTATCATGATTTGATGATTTAAAATATTTTCAAAATTATCTTCTTGAAAAATTGATAATATCTCGTTAGCAATTCTTTTACCGCTTAACAAATTCACATTTTCTATAGATTTATACATATTTTCATAAGTACATTTTGAAATTTTCATATTCAATCTATTTGCATACTTAATAGCTCTAAAAATTCTTGTGGGATCATCAATAAAACTTTTAGGATGCAAAATTTTGATAACACCATTTTCCAAATCTTCTAAAGAGTTAGAAACATCTATAACTTCGCCCCAAGTTTTGGAATTGAGAGAAACCGCTAACGCATTAATAGAAAAATCTCTCCTAAGAAGATCTACATCAATTTCTGTTTTTAAAAAAACTTCAGGTAATGCACCGGGGGAAAGGTATGCCTCTTTTCTAGTCATAGCTATGTCTATTTCTACATCATCAAAAACACCTTTAACCACTCCAAATTCTGACATAGAAACTATTTGAAATTGTTCTGAGTTTTTTAAAGACTCAAACATTAAATTGGGGTCACTTTCAACAGCAATATCAATATCATGAATTTTTTTGTTTAATATAATATCTCTAACTACTCCGCCCACTAAAAAGGCTTTAGCAGAATGCATCTCTGCAACGTTAGCAATAAACTTTACAGCTAATTTTTGATTTGCACTTAGCTGATTTTTAATTTTTTCATTGATATTCATAAGACCCACAAAGGTATTTGACAAAAAAAAACAGTCATAGTAGATTATAAAGGCTTCGAGGCAAAAGTATTAGCAACTTAAAAACAAAATATCGTCAAGAGTGACAGGCGAGGCCCCAATCCTTAGACCCTGTCCGGCAACCTTAACCTTTAAGGTGCCTTTGGGGATTAGACGAGGTCTTATATGACAAAGGGTACGGCTCTATCCGTTTCCGGGAGAGCCTTTTTTTTTGCTAAAAAATTTATAAACTTTTAAACATTAGGAGAATAAAATGAGCGATTACAAATTTGAAACATTACAACTTCATGCAGGTCAAGAGCCCGATCCCGCTACAGGTTCAAGGGCAGTTCCTATTTATCAAACCTCATCTTTTGTATTTAACAGTCACGAACATGCTGCAAACTTATTTACTCTAAAAGAATTGGGGAATATTTACACTAGAATTATGAACCCAACTACTGATGTATTTGAGAAAAGAGTGGCAGCTCTAGAAGGTGGTCTATTAGGATTAGCGACTGCTTCAGGTCAAGCTGCCCAGTTTACAGCAATAGCAAACTTTGTACAGGCTGGGGACAATATTGTTTCATCTTCCTATTTATACGGTGGAACATATAACCAATTCAAAGCTCAATTCCCTAGATTAGGAATAAATGTAAAGTTTGCTGACGGAGATAACCTTTCAAGCTTCGAATCCAATATTGATGAAAACACTAAAGCAATATACATAGAATCATTAGGGAACCCACAAATAAATGTTCCTGATTTTGAAGCAATTGCAAAATTAGCACATTCATATGATATCCCACTTGTGGTGGATAATACTCTAGGTGCTGCTGGTGCTTTGATTAGACCTATTGACTATGGGGCTGACATCATTACCCACAGTGCGACTAAATGGATTGGAGGTCACGGAACAAGTATTGGAGGAGTAATAGTTGATGCTGGAACCTTCAATTGGGGAAATGGAAAATTCCCATTATTTACTGACCCCAGTGATGCTTACCATGGTCTTGTTCACTGGAATGTTTCAGGATTTGGAAGTGATTTGTGTAAAGCTTTAGGAGTTCCAGAAAACAGGAATATAGCATTTGGCATAAGAGCTCGATTTGAAGCATTGAGAGATTATGGAGCCGCTTTGAGTCCATTCAATTCATTTTTATTCATTCAAGGACTTGAAACTCTATCACTTAGAGTAGAAAGGCATTGTGACAACTCACTAGCATTAGCAGAATGGTTGGAAAATAATCCAAAAGTAGATTCAGTCAATTATCTTGGATTATCTTCAAACCCTTATAAAAATTTAGCTGATAAATATCTACAAAGAGGCTACGGAGCAGTATTAACATTTACATTAAAGGGCGGATATGATTCTGCAGTTAAATGTATAGATAACCTAAATCTTGCTAGTAACTTGGCTAATGTTGGCGACGCTAAAACATTAGTAATTCATCCTGCTTCTACTACTCACGAGCAATTATCTCCAGAAGAACAAGCATCTGCTGGTGTAGAGCCCGCTACAATTAGAGTGTCTGTAGGATTGGAACATATTGACGATATAATAGAAGATTTCCAAAATTCTTTTGATGCGATCTAAATTAATTTTCGATTCTTAAGGGTGTGGTCGATGGATCACATCCTTAAGAATCAAATTTGGAGAACAATGTATTAATGACATTAATTATTAGGCCTGATTATCATGGTGTCCCATTTATTGAACAAAATAAAATCAGATGGATTCCCATTGAAAAAGCAGAACGTCAAGACATTAGGCCTTTAAGAATTGGAATACTAAATATTATGCCGCTTGGCGAACAATATGAAATGAATCTATTGAACCCTTTAGGTTTATCAATTCTACAAATAGAACCAATTTGGATCAAACTCAAATCTCACGAATATAAAACTTGGTCTCAAGGTCATATTGACGAGTTATATCAAAGTTACGAAGAGGCCACAAAACATAAGCCCTTAGATGGATTAATTGTGACAGGGGCTCCTGTGGAACACTTGGATTACGAACAAGTCAATTACTGGCCTGAATTCAAAGAATTAATATCTGAAGCTACAAAAAGTATCCCTAGCACATTGGGATTATGTTGGGGTGGATTTGCATTAGCTTATTTGTTAGGAATTCCTAAAGAAAATTTCACGAAAAAACTTTTTGGAGTTTACGAATTAGAAAACTTATCACCTTCTAATCCAATCATAGGGGCTTTAGATGATAAGTTTTTGTGCCCTCAAAGTAGATTTGCCGGGTTGCCGGACAAAGAAATGGAAAATGCTGCCAATCAAAACATTATAAACTTATTAGCCTATGGTAAAGAATCTGGATACACTATTTTTGAAACACCTGATCACTCTCAAGTAATGCATATTGGTCATCCAGAATACAATGCAGGTCGACTAGCATCAGAGGCAAAAAGAGATCAATCAAATCCAAGTGTTCCGCCAATATCTAATTTTGACTTTGAAAATCCCACAAACCAATGGAGAATGCATAGAAATACATTTTTCCAACAATGGATACATTATATTTACACATCAATCAGCTTAAATGATTAATGACTCAAAATTCTACAAATAACTTTTGCTCAAAATGTGGCTATAAACTTTTACCAATTGATAGTTTAAATTCACAAGTCACTCATTGTAAAAAGTGCAATTTCACTATATACGCAGATCCGAAAGTTGCCGCCGTGATAATTGTTAAAAAACAAAACCAAATACTCTTAGTAAAGCGATCTATTGAACCTCACCTTGGGAAATGGAGCTTATTATCCGGATATGTTAACAGGGGAGAAAATGTTGAATCTGCAGCAATAAGAGAGGTTAAAGAAGAAGTCAATATAGATGTATCTATCACTGAATTACAAGGAGTTTATTCTGGATTGAGTCCAGTAGTAATAATTGTATTTCATGCTATTCATACTTCAGGTGTTCTATCTGTCAGTAACGAAGTAAGTGATTTCAAATGGGTAAACAATGAAGAAATACCTAACTTACCTTTTGTATATGATAAACAAATCATTGAAGATTATTTATTAATATCAAATCGAAATTAGTCTTCTACCTTATCAGACCAAGATCTTTTAAATACTCCAAAATTATCTGATTTGGAATCTCCCATTGAAGTAATCCTAACCAATTCCCAACCTTTTTCTCCCATCCCATTTAATAATGTTTTATTGTATTCACGAGATGATTCAAGAGAATCTGATTTAAGTTTTAAAACTTCATACTCCCATGTAGGAATATTTTCTCCGGGCTCAAATTCATCAATATATTCAAGTTGTTGAAGTTCTTCTTCAGTAATTTCTACCCAAGAATCAGCAGGCAACTTTGCTAGACATTCATCGCAAACCTCTGAAGGCCATAAAGTGTATCCTCCACATTCAGGACAGAAAAAAATTTTCATCTCTCACCTTAAATTTTTGATATAAAAGTGATTATAAATCTTTATAAATTTAAAAGCATTACATAACAAATCATATTGCTTCTATTGAAGCAAAATTTTTATTGTATAACTCAAAATAAAGTTGTTTCTTATCCATTAATGTTTCATGAGTCCCAATTTCTACAATTTGGCCCTCATCCAATACAACAATCTTATCTGCTCCTCTTATTGTAGACAGCCTGTGTGCTATTACTATTGCAGTTCTTCCCTTAAGAACTTTTTTCAAAGCTTGTTGAATTAATATCTCTGTATGACTATCAATACTAGCTGTTGCTTCATCCAAAACTAATATTTTAGGATCTGAAGCTATTGCTCTTGCAAAACTAATAAGTTGTCTCTGGCCCAAGCTAATGTTGTTACCTCTCTCTGCCAAATAAGTTTGGTACCCTTCAGGCAAATTATCTATAAATTCATGAGCACCTACTGCTTTGGCAGCCTCAACAACTTTCTCGTCAGAAACATTTTGATGATTGTATCTAATATTTTCTATAATTGTTCCAGAAAACAAATAGGGTTCCTGTAAAACCATACTCATTTGATGAACTAGTGATTCTCTAGTAACGTCAGTTATCTCAATACCATCAACTAAAATTGATCCATTACCCGGTTGAACACCGTAAAATCTAGACAATACAGAAACAATACTAGTTTTTCCTGCTCCAGTTGGTCCCACAATGGCTACAGTTTCTCCTGAATCAATTTTTAAATTAATCCCTTTTAAGACTTCCTCCCCTTCAAAATAAGAGAATCGAATGTCTTTAAATTCTACAGAACCGTTAATCTCTGGCATTTCATATGCATTTTGTTTATCTGCAAGACCAGGAACTCTATCCATAAGATCAAAAATCCTAGACCCAGAAGCCATTGATCTTTGTAATTGAGTATATTGCATAGTTAAGTTTCGAATAGGGTCAAAAAATCTTTGAATATACATAATAAAGGCAACTAAAATTCCTACACCAATTTCTTGAGACTCAACCATTTGAGCACCAAATAAAATTGCTAAAACTATTGCTACTGCAGTTAATATATCTACGGCAGGTAATAATCCGGCAGCGTATCTGCCTGCAACAACATTAGACCAACGATGGGCTATGTTTTTTTCATCAAACAACTCTAAATTTCGTTTTTGACGATTTAAACTTTGAACAACCCTAACACCTGAGAAATTCTCATTGAAGGATCCATTAACTATTGAAATTCGTCTTCTAACTTCAACAAAAGTTTTTTTAGCATACTTTTGCCAAGTCACCATTATTACTATCAAAATAGGAATGACAACCATAGTAATCAAACCAAGCTTTAAGTTCATTATTAAAAGAGCAACAACTATACCAATAAGACTTAATAGTTCCCCCAAGCTCATCACTACCAGTGCACTGAATTCTTGTAATTGCCCAACATCTCCCTGGACTCTTGACATTAGCCTACCCACTTCTGTGTTATCAAAATAAGACAATGACTGTTTTTGTACATGACCAAACAATCTTTTTCTTAATCCAAACAAAACACCTTGCCCAACTTTCTGCATGGCATACTGCATAATATAATTCGATATCCAGTTGATTACTGCAACAATTACAAATACTAAGAAAAGAATGTTTAATTTTGTTAAATCTCGATTTGCAATAAATTCATCAATTCCAAAACCAATCAACCAAGGAACAATCACTAAAGTAAATGTATAAATCAACATTGAAATTATAGAAACAATAGCTAGTTTTCTATATGGCTTGATAAAAGGAGCCAATCTCAATATTACTCTTTGGTCATAAGCATTTCCAAAATACTCTTCATCAGCATGACCTCTAGCAGCAGAAACTCCTCCCAAGCCTAAATTCATTTAAATAGCTCCTTAACTTGTCTTAGTGTCTGCATTTAAGCTTTCCTGAGGTCTAAGTTGCAAATCATAAATCTGTTTGTATTTACCATTAAGATTTAACAGTTCTTGATGATTACCCTGCTCTATAATTTCGCCTTCATTCATCACTAAAATTTTATCCGCAGAGTGAACTGTACTCAACCGATTAGCTATGACAAATGTTGTTCTTCCTTCCATAACAGATTCCATAGCTTTTTTGATCTGATCTTCTGTATTTGCGTCAACGCTAGATGTTGAATCATCTAAAATCAAAATAGGGGGGTCTAAGATTACAGCCCTAGCTATAGCCATTCTTTGTCTTTGACCTCCAGACAATGTAGACCCCCTCTCTCCAACATAAGTCTCATAACCTTCATCTAAAGAGTCAATAAAATCATGCATTTGTGCGATTTTTGCTGCTTGAGTAATCTGATCGTATGTTGCGTCTTCTTTACCATATGAAATGTTTTCTTTTAAATCTGTTGTAAACAAAAAAAGATCCTGTTGAACCATACCAATTTGAGATCTTAAATTTTTCAATTGGAAATTTTTTATATTTTCCCCGTCTATTAATATCTCTCCCTCAGAGGGATCATAAAACCTACACAACAGATTAACTAATGTAGTTTTTCCACTTCCCGGGGCACCAAGAAGAGCAACAATCTCTCCAGGGTTTACGTTAATAGAAATAGAGTTAAGCGCATTAGAGTGCCCATCGTAACTGAATGAAACATCTTTGAATGTTACAGATCCATTTACTCTTTCTTTAATAATAGGATTGTTGAGTTCCTGAACATTCGACTTGTAATCCAATACACCAAACATTCTTTCTCCAGCAGATCCTGCCCGAGCATAAGAATTTACAACCCATCCTGCCATGCGAACTGGCATAGCTAAAATCTGCAAATAAAATATAAATTCTGCCAAATCACCTGGAGTAAATTCTGATCCTCCAATCACTAATCTACCTCCGTACCAAAGTACAATTGCCATAGACAGCATAAAAGTAAATAACATGAAAGATACGCTTGAAATTCGCAAGTTTTCAGCTTCTATATATATATCAGCTACTTCTTGATTTTTTGTTTGAAATTTTTCCTGCTCATATTCTTCAGAAGCAAAGGCTTTCACAACCCGTTGCCCTGCAAAATTTTCTTGCAATATGATACTGAGTTCAGCCATTTTTTCTTGAACTTGTAACCATAATTGTCTCATTTTCAGCCTTACTTTACTTGTATAAATAGCTACAACTGGCATAAACGCGACACCAATAAGGCCCAAAATAAGGTTAGAGGAAAGCAATACGTATGCCACTATCACAAACAAAGCTATAAAATATGGAGCTCTCACAAGACCCATATTAATAAACATTCGAATATTTTCTACATCAGTAATTGCTCTAGACATTAATGTTCCAGTATGAAACTTGTCATGAAAATCAAAACTTTGGTTTTGTACATGGTCATACAACATATTTCTCAAATCATAAGCAACATACTGGGAAATAGTCTCAGCCAAGTGAGTCTGCCAATAAGATAAAATTCCCCTCACGACACTTAAAGACATAATAATAATCACAGAATACATCAATACTTTTTGATCAACTGGATTCCCCTCAGATAATGGAATAGCTATAGAGTCAATAGCTTCACCAAAATATTTAGGTAAAACAACATATGCAGCAACAGCACCGGCTGTTGATAAATAAGCAAAAAACAATTTATATTTATGTTGAAAAGCTATGTATATTATTCTTAAAATATGTTCCATACCAAATTCCATGATAATTTGAGTTTATTATGAGCAACAATTCAAATTATTAACAATTTGGATTCTACTCCCTGTAGGGTATACATTTGCAAGGAGTTTGCATACAAAATTCAAGAATATTTTTTCATATATTAATTAAGGTAATCATAAAATGGATCACTTATATGATTTAAAAATACGCTCTATGGAAATTAAAGATATAACTCAAGTATTAGCAATAGAAAAAGATGCATTCCCGAATTTATTTCCTTCCACAAATTTCCGTACAGAAATCAGCAGAAACATTTCCCAATGTATAGTTGCTGAAATCTCAGAGGACAGATTATTAGATCACTCTGATTTTCAATATCGTGATGGATACACAGGACAAAACGATGATGACAGATTTATAGTTGCTTACTCAGTAACTTGGGAAATTGCGGGTGAAAACCATATCATTTCTATAGGAGTCAGGCGTCGGTATCTCAGGTTAGGAATAGGAATGAAAATGATGCGCTCAATAATTAGTGAAAGTGTTAAAAATACTAACCAATCAATAACTTTAGAAGTTAGACCATCCAATGACGCAGCTAAAATTTTGTACGAAAAATTAAACTTTCAAGTTGTTGGCAGAAGAAATAAATACTATTCAGACAATTTAGAGGATGCTTTGATCATGACATTAGATTTACAAAATCAAAATACTAATTAGTTTTACTATATACAATCCTACATGTTACAATTCTTTGGCATTTTTATACCTAAAAACAAATATGAGGAAAGGCAAACTTTATGGTTCAAGCGGTGAACGACTCAGAAGAACAAGAAGATTCTCAAAAAATCACAATGAAATCTCTTTTAGAAGCAGGAGTCCATTTTGGGCATCAAAAAAAATTTTGGAACCCCAAAATGCAAAAATATATTTTCACTCACAGAAATGGTGTTCATATTATCGACCTACAACAAAGTATTGGCATGATTGAAGACGCCGCCAACTTTTTATCTCAAGTTGCTTTTGAGGGTAAAAAAATACTTATGGTAGGAACTAAAAAACAAGCCCAAGACGTAATAATTAATGAAGCAGAGCGTAGCTCTTCTATGTACATATCTAACCGATGGTTAGGTGGCACTTTAACTAATTTCCAGACGATCAAAAAAAGAATTGCCCATTTAATTTCTTTAGAAACTCAAAGAGAAAATGGCGACTTTGAAGTATTAACAAAAAGAGAATCATTAAAGATAGATGAAAAAATAGATAAATTGAATCGTAACTTGGCTGGAATCAAAAATATGGAAGAAATGCCAGGGGCAATTTTTATCATTGATGTTGCTAAAGAAGAAATTGCAGTCACAGAATCTATAAAAGTAGGAATTCCTATTGTTGCTTTAGTAGATTCAGATTCCAATCCCGAATTAGTAGATTATCCCATGCCAGGAAACGATGATGCTATTAGAGCTATTCGGTTGATCACATCTAGAATGGCGGATGCGATAATCGAAGGAAGGACTCGCAGAGAATCTTCTGACAATGATTTCGTTCAATCAATTGACACACCAAAAAGAATGGTCACATACTCAACTTCTACTGAAGAAGAGCTAGAATTGGAAACCGAAACTCCATCTGATGAAGAAGTTCCTATAGAAGCCAAAGTTTCCTCTGATGAACCTATTGAAACAAATGAAACTGAAACTAAAGACACTGAAGAACCAGAAAAAAATTAATAATTATCAGGTGCAAATTGGAAATAGATACCAAAATCATAAAAGAATTACGCGAAAAAACTAGTGCTGGAATCATGGATTGTAAAAAAGCCCTTGAAGAGTCCGGCGGTGACGTTGCTCAAGCCGAATCTCTATTAAGATCGAAAGGAATTGCATCCGCTGCAAAAAAGGCTGAAAGAGATACTGACCAAGGGGTGATAGCAACATACATTCATAGCGGTGGAAGAATTGGATCAATGGTTGAAGTAAACTGTGAAACTGATTTTGTTGCGAGAACTGATGATTTTTCTAAACTTACTCACGATATAGCTATGCAAATCGCTGCAATGGCTCCTAAGTTTGTAAGTGCCCAAGATATGCCTGAAGATTCAGAAGATAAGGCTGAGGAAGTCTGTTTACTTTCACAATCATTTATTAAAGATCCTTCAAAAAGTATCCAAGACTTAATTAATGAAACAGTTGGTAAACTAGGCGAAAACATACGTGTTAGAAGATTCGAACGATTTTCTTTAGGCGAATAATCTATGCCATCAAATAAATTTAAAAGAATCCTCTTAAAAGTGAGTGGAGAATCTTTAAAAGGATCTAAAACTCACGGTGTAGATCCGGATTCTTTAGACTTTATGGCAGAAGAAATAAAATCTATTACCTCAATAGGTGTAGAACTTGCAATAGTAGTGGGTGGTGGAAATATTTGGCGTGGTTCAGAAGCTGAAATTGAAGGAATGGAAAGAGCTACTGCTGACTATGCTGGAATGTTAGCTACGGTAATAAGCGCATTGGCATTACAAGATTCACTTGAAAGAAAACACAATCTAGACACTCGTACTATGAGTGCAGTGAACATACAGCAAATGGCTGAACCTTACATAAGAAGAAGAGCTATTAGACATTTGGAAAAAGGTAGAATTGTTTTATTTGCTGCTGGAACAGGAAACCCCTTTATGACTACTGATACCGGCTCTGCACTTAGGGCATTAGAAATTAGTGCAGACGCTCTACTGATGGCAAAAAATGAAGTGGACGGTATTTATGACACAGACCCTAACAAAAATTCTGAAGCTAACAAATTTGAACAAATAACATATTTAGATGCAATCTCAAAAAGATTAAAAGTAATGGACAGTACGGCCCTATCACTATGTATGGAACATGAAATTCCAGTAATAGTTTTTGATCTATTCACAAAAGGAAATTTATTTAAAATAGTGAATGGAGATCAAATTGGTACTCTAGTTCATTCTTAAAAGGGAGAAAAAGCATGGATGAAACCAATCAGATTTTTGAAAATACTAAACAAAGAATGCAAAAAAGTATAGATGCTCTCGTTAAAGACCTTTCTTCAGTACGAACTGGGCGCGCATCTACTGGACTAGTTGAGAATATAAATGTTGATTATTATGGAACTCCCACACCTATTAATCAGCTTTCATCAATCTCTATACCTGAAGCTCGATTAATCACAATACAACCTTGGGATCAAAACGCACTAATAGAGATAGAAAAGGCTTTATCTCAATCTGATCTAGGATTTAACCCAACAAATGATGGAGAAATGATTAGGATCAATGTCCCTGCTCTTACTGAAGAAAGAAGAAAAGAAATGGTCAAATCAGTAGGAGGAATTAGCGAGAATACAAATGTATCATTGAGAAATATTAGGAGAGATAGTTTAGAGAAATTAAGAGATCTAGAAAAAGACAAAGCTATATCTCAAGATGAATCTAAAAAAGCACAGCAAGACCTTCAAAAAATCACTGACGATTTTACTAACAAAGTCGATACTCTCAAAAAAGATAAAGAAAAAGAACTTTTGCAAATTTAAACACATTTACAGTTATGAAAGGTATTTCATGACCTCAGAAAGCATTCACCCCATATCACATATAGCCATCATCATGGACGGGAATGGAAGATGGGCATCTATCAATGGTTTATCTAGGAATAAAGGTCATGAAAAAGGGACTGAAAATATCCAGTCAATCGTACAAAGAGTTTCAGAATTAAAAATAAAATTCCTTACCATTTTTGCCTTCTCTACCGAAAACTGGAATCGACCAAAACTAGAAGTTTCAACTTTAATGAACCTATTATTTGATTCAATCAATAAACAATTGGATTATTTAATATCTGAAAATATAAGAGTTATACATTTAGGAGAAAAATCATCCCTTCCTTCTCACCTACAAAAAGCTATCTATAAATGTGAACAGGCTACAAAAAACAACACAGGCCTAACATTAAACGTAGCATTAAATTATGGAGGAAGAACTGAAATATTAAACTCAATAATAAAAATTCTTTCTACCAACCCATCTCCTAGTCAAATCACTTTCAAGAATATCGAGGAAAATTTATATACTTCTGGAATCCCAGACCCTGACCTAATAATTAGAACCGGTGGAGAAAAAAGAATTAGTAATTTTCTATTATGGCAATCTGCTTATTCAGAATATTTTTTTTCAGATCTTTTATGGCCTGATTTCACCTCGAAAGACTTAGACAATGCAATAGATACTTATTTTTCAAGACAACGAAGATTTGGCAAAGTTTAAACAAAGGACAAAGTATGAAATCTAGATTGACGATTTCTGCAATAGGTATACCAATAATTCTATCTTTTGTTTGGTATGGTGGATTACCTTTCGCAATTGCTCTTTCTGTTGTGGCCGGCTTGGGAAGTTGGGAAATATCTAGAATGGTGGTGCACAAAAATTATTATTCTAAACCTAAGTTTTGTTTTATTTTTTCATTTTCTATTATGCTAGGAATTTACTTTTTGATAAAGTCGTCTAATCACGAAAATTTAATCGGTATTTTTCTACTATTTTTTTATGTAATTTCTATTATATGGTTATCTTCAGGGCTTCAGAAAAAACCTTCTTTATTTAACATTTTTTTAGGCATTTTTTCTCCCGTTTTTGTTGTTTCATCACTAATGGCATTTGCATTTTTAATTTGGAATCTGCCCTCAGGAAAACAATGGATCATAATACTTTTGTTTTCTACTTGGGCGATTGATTCTGGTTCATTTATGATTGGTAAATTAATTGGAAAAACTCCATTTTTCCCCAAAGTAAGCCCTAACAAAACTTTAGAGGGAGCTTTAGGAGGGTATTTTTTCGGAATTATCACAACAATAGCAGGTATTTATTTTTTAATTCAAAATGATCAAACATTCATGATACAAAATTCAATTTATTTCCAATTATTATTAATGATATTTTTAGGAATTATTCTTACAATTAGTAGTCAAATTGGTGATCTATTAGCTTCAACAATTAAAAGGAAAGCTAACTTCAATAATTCCAGTGGATTGATGCAGGATCACGGTGGCGTTTTAGATAGGATAGATTCAATTGAATTGAATCTAGTCGTATTGTATTATTTTGTGACATGGATGGTCATATAAAAGGCATTACAATCTTAGGCTCCACTGGATCAGTGGGCACTCAAGCTATTGAGGTAGTTAAACAATTCCCTGATAAGCTCAAAATCATTGGCTTAGCTGCAAAATCTAGCCACGCCAAACTGTTTCAGCAAATTCAAGAAGTTTCACCTCTAATGGCTTCGTGGGATCAAACTCAAAATTCAAAAACTGATATGACTCAATATCAAAACTTATATTCAGAAATCCCTGATATGTGCACTAACAAGAATGTTGACATTGTGTTAACCGCCACTACCGGCATCACAGCTATTCACCCAACAATTCAAGCTATAAAATCAGGAAAGAATATAGCCCTCGCTAACAAAGAAAGCATAATAATAGCAGGAGAGCAAATTATCTCAGAAGCTAAAAAACATTCTGTAGAAATATTGCCTGTAGACAGTGAACCAAATGCTATTTGGCAATGTATTCAAGGTGAAAAGTCTGAAATCAACAGAGTATTTATTACATCTTCTGGGGGATCGTTAAGATCAAAAAACTTGGACACTTTAGGAAATTCAACAATAGAAGAAACTATGAAACATCCAAATTGGGCTATGGGACCAAAAATCACTGTAGATTCTGCTACTTTAATGAATAAAGTGTTTGAGGTGATAGAAGCAAAATGGTTATTTGATATTCCATGGGAAAAAATAGACGTTATAGTTCATAATCAAAGTAAAATACATTCTATGGTTGAATTTGTAGATGGATCTATCAAAGCTCAAATAGGACCTTCTGATATGAAGTCTCCTATACAGTACGCATTGTTATACCCTGACAGATTTAAAAACCCATCTATTAACCAATTTAATCCTTTAGAAAATAAAAATCTTACATTTGAAGAAATTGACCCCCGCAGATACCCATGCTTTGAACTGGGAATTGAAACTGCAAAAAAAGGAAATACTTGGCCAGCTGTTCTATGCGGGGCTGACGAAGGTGCTGTTGAATTATTTCTTAGAGGTAAAATAAAATTTTCTGGAATTTTCACAATATTAAATCAAGTCATCAAAAATCATATCCCCATACAATCTCCTTCTCTATCAGATATGATGGCGACTTTTCAAAATTCCTATACTGAAGCAATCAATTCAAAAGTGTAATTATGTTTTCTATACCAACTTGGCTACTTGTGATTCCAATTCTTGGATTTTTAGTACTGATTCATGAATTAGGTCATTTTATTACTGCCAAGAAATTTGGAATAACTGTAACTGAATTCGGATTTGGATTTCCTCCTAAAATTTTCAGTATTAAAAAGGGCGAAACTGAATATTCTATAAATTTAATTCCTTTAGGTGGTTTCGTGAGGATGGTAGGAGAAGAAGATCCAACTGACCCCAAAAGTTTTGCAAGACAGTCAGGCATTAAAAGAGGAATAGTTCTGGTAGCTGGTTCTTTTGTAAACCTAATTTTGCCTGTGATAATTTTTACAATTCTTTTAATTCTTCCTCACGACACAGTAAACGGAGATATTGTCATTTCATCCATTGCTCCCGGTTCTCCGGCTAAATTAGCTGGGTTAAAACCTGGGGACACAATTACTTCTGTCAACAATACACAAATCAACTCTACACAAGACCTGATAACTAAAATATCTAAAAATTTAGGTAAAAATACAGAATTCACAATCAAAAGAGCGAATCAAATTGCAGGATTTTCCGGGTCTGCTGAATTCGCTAGTTTAGAATTAATCCAACTAACACCTAGGCAATCCCCTCCAAAATTAAAAGTTGTCGATACCGTTTCTGACCCTAAATCAGAAATTTCAATCAATGATGCTCAAGCTTATATTAGCTCATTAAAACTTGGAGACGTAATGACCCAAGGAGCTATGGGAATATTAATTTCAACACAAAATCCAAAAACCACTAAAACCTCTTTACCAATTTGGGAAGCTGTCCCATCTTCAATAAATAAAGTGTTCGAAATATTCACCTTAACTTTTAGTGGAATAAAAACCATGATTTCTAACGGAGAAAACCCTGGGTTTACCGGCCCTATAGGAATTGCACAAGTAACAGGAGAAGTTGCTAAAATAGGTGTAAGGCCAATTTTCGAGCTTATAGCTCTTTTAAGTATCAGTTTAGGGATATTAAACTTGCTACCTATTCCTGCGCTAGATGGTGGGCGATTACTTTTTGTAATCATAGAAAAAGTACGTAGAGGTAAAAAAATTTCTCCAGAAAAAGAAGGACTCATACACTTAATCGGATTTGCGGTTTTAATAGGACTAGTGTTGATTATGAGTTATTTTGACATCATAAGATTAATTTCAGGATCAAGTATACTTTAAAATGAATAGAAGAATTTCAAAAAAAATATTTATAGGTGATGTCCCTGTTGGCGGCGACGCTCCAATAACTGTTCAGTCAATGACAAAAACTGACACTAGAGATGTGAAATCTACTGTTAACCAAATTATCGAACTAGTCCAATCAGGGTGTGAAATTGTCCGATGTGCCGTTCCTGATATGGAAGCTGCAAAAGCTTTACAAGAAATTAAAAAGCTATCTCCTATACCCGTAGTTGCAGATATTCATTTCCATCACGAATTAGCATTAGAATCTTTAAAAAGTGGCGTAGATTGCTTAAGACTTAACCCTGGAAACATCAGAGATCGCACAAAAGTCACAACTGTTGTTAAAGAAGCAAAAATTAGAGAAATCCCTATAAGGATTGGGGTGAACTTTGGTAGTTTACCTCCTGTTGGAGGAATAGGTGTTTCCAAGGGAACTTCTCGACATAATGACGGAGTAAATTTACTTTCTAAGGGATTAATAGAAAATGAATATTCTGTTGTTGACCATATGGTTCAAACTGGATTATGGGAAATAGGTATTCTAGAAGATCTAGACTTTGATTTAATCAAGATATCTCTAAAAGCATTTGATATAGATACTACTGTTGAATCATATCGAAAAATGGCTAAATTAGTTCCATACCCACTACACTTGGGAATCACAGAGTCTGGCACTGCGAAATCAGGAAGTATCAGAAGCTCCGTAGGGTTAGGAATTCTTCTTTATGAAGGAATTGGGGACACAATTAGGGTTAGCTTAAGTGATGACCCTACTGAAGAAATTTATACTGGACTTGAAATATTAAAATCTTTAGACATTCGAAAAGAAGGGGCAGTTTTAGTCGCATGCCCTAGCTGCGGAAGGGCAGATGTAGATGTTAGAAAATTAGCGAATGAAGTAGATGATTTACTAAAAAAAACCAAAACATCCATAAAGGTTGCAGTAATGGGATGTGAAGTCAATGGGCCCGGTGAAGCAAAAGATGCGGATGTTGGAATTGCTGCTGGGGTAGGAAGAGCTATTATATTCAGAAAAGGACAAAAATCTAAAGTTGTACCCGAATCTGATATGCTAACAGAGTTAATGAATGAAATATCTAAAGTAGAACAAGAAAAAAATCTACTAACTTCTTGAATCAAGGTCTCAAAATATGAAAATGTCTCAACTATTTGGTCGCACATTACGTGACCAACCCGCAGAAGCCGATCTGATCAGCCATATATTGTTATTACAATCAGGAATGATTCATCAAGTTTCTACGGGTGTATATAGCTATTTACCTTTAGCATGGAAATCTTTAAAAAAGATTGAAGCAATTATTAGAGAGGAAATGGATTCTGTGGGTGGGCAAGAAGTAAAACTAGGAATATTGCAAACTAGAGACATTTGGAAACAATCAGGACGTGATGAAATTTATGGCCCAGACATGCTTCGCCTTAAAGACAGAAGAGACAGAGAACTAGCTTTACCACCAACAAATGAAGAATTAATAACAGAAACAGTAAAAAGTGTAGTGCAAAGCTATAATGACTTGCCGTTCGTACTATATCAAATCCAAACTAAATTTCGAGATGAACCTCGTCCTAGGGGGGGATTAATTCGTGTCAGAGAATTTGACATGATGGACGCATACAGTTTTGACATAGACGATGATGGATTAGATATCAATTATCAAGAGATAATTAAAGCATATTCTAAGGCTTTTGAAAGGTGTGGAATCAAAACTGTAATTGTTGATGCAGATAGTGGTGCTATAGGTGGAAAAGATTCTAAAGAATTCATTTTATTAGCAGAATCAGGAGAAGATACAATAATTTTATGCCCTAAATGTGATTATGCTGCCAATGATGAAAAAGCTGATTTTCAAATACCCAATAATAATCCTGAATCTGCTAATCCTTTAAAAACTATAGCTACTCCTAATAAAACTACAATTGAAGAAATAAGTGATTTTTTAAATATATCACCACAAAAAACTATTAAAACGATTGCCTACATGTCAGACACAGAAATCATTCTAGTTTCAATACGCGGAGATTTAGAAATTAATGAAGTTAAACTAAAAAACTTTCTGAAAGCTACAGAATTAGTTTTAGCAACTGATGAAGATCTTCAAAAGGCTAATTTAATTAAAGGATATTTATCCCCAATTCATAAGGGAATCAAAACTATCGTCGATAAATCAATTTTTCAAGATACTAATTACTGTGCGGGGGCAAATAAATTTGGATTTCACTATCTTAACGCGATTTTAGGTAGAGATATAATACCTACTGCTCAAATTGACATAGCATTAGCAAAAGATGGTTTCAGATGCATAAAGTGTCCTGGAACACTAAAATCTAAACGTGGAATTGAAATTGGGCATGTATTTAAATTAGGTACAACTTATTCAACCAGTATGAATGCAAACTTTTTAAACCAAGACGGCCAACCTACCCCCATCATGATGGGATGTTACGGAATAGGGATTGGAAGAATTCTAGCTGGAAGTATCGAGCAACATGCTGATGAAAAAGGAATTGTTTTTCCTAAAAATATTGCTCCTTATCAGGCCATAATAGTTTCTTTAAATACTGACAAAGAAGAAATCCAGAAAATTTCTTTAGAAATTTATGATCACCTAAATGCAAATGGAATAGAAACCATAATTGATGATAGAAATACTTCTGCCGGTGTGAAATTCAACGATGCTGATTTATTAGGAATCCCTGTGAGAATTGTTGTAAGTTCAAGAAATATAGCTAAAAATTCAGTTGAAATCAAAACTAGAATTTCTACTGATGGAGAACTAATCCCATTAGAGTCAGTCTTACAAAGAAGTAATCAATTATTGAATGATTATTTCTAAAGATTGATGCTACTTCTAACACAGTGTAATATCAGCTAAATCAATTCTATATGAGGTTATAATGACACTTCCTGAAAGACTAAAGTTTGGTATATTCATGGGACCTTTCCACGTTTTAGGAGATAATCCCACTTTAGCATTGGAAAGAGATTTAGAAACAATTCAATGGTTAGACTATTTAGATTTTGATGAAGCATGGGTTGGCGAGCATCACAGTGCTGGTTGGGAGACAATAGCTTCTCCTGAGGTGTTTATTGGAGTGGCTGCAGAAAGAACCAAAAACATCAAACTCGGAACAGGTGTAGCAAGCTTACCGTATCATCACCCTTTAATGGTTACTAACAGAATGGTTCTGTTAGACCATCTAACAAGAGGAAGAGTCATGTTAGGTGTGGGACCCGGAGCATTAGTTTCAGATGCTTACCAGTTAGGAATTGACCCGAATACACAAAGACCTAGAATGGATGAATCTATCGGAATAATTAAACGATTGCTTACTGAGGATGACCCTATAACCCATGAATCTGATTGGTTCACTTTAAGAGAAGCAAGAACTCAATTAAAGCCATACACTAAACCTCATTTCCCTATTGCAGTTGCAGCATCTCAATCACCTTCGGGTATGGTAGCAGCAGGTAAACATGGACTTGGAGTTTTATCTGTCAGCGTGGTTAGAGGAGGCAGTATTGCTTCAAATTTGGGAGACTTTTGGAAAATAGCTGAAGAAACAGCTGAAGAACATAACCAAAAGGTATCCAGGAAAGACTGGAGGATTGTACTAAATGTCCATCTAGCCGATTCAAAAAAAGAAGCAATGAATCAAATTAGAGAAAAAGCTGCTGCATATCAACTAGATTACTTCCATAAAACTGTCGGGTTCCCATTTGATTATGACGGACCACGCGATAAAATCGTTGACTACATGGTGGATAATGGCGCTTGGTGCGTAGGCACTCCTGATGATTTAATACAAAAAATCAGAGAGCTTCAAGAACAAACTGGTGGTTTTGGTGGATTTATGATTCAAGCTACTGAATGGGGTAACAGAGAACAAGTCAAATACAGCTATGAACTTATTTCTAGATATGTGATGCCACATTTTCAAGGTTCATTAACAAATTTAACATCATCTCAAAAATGGGTTGAATCTCACAGAGAAGAATTACTAGACCTGAGAAACCAATCCTTAGACCAAGCGATGAAATCATTTACTTCTAAAAAATAAATACTGGAGACAAACATGCCTAAAATGACTGGTGGAGAAGCATTAGCAAAATCACTTTACAGAGAAGGAGTACGAGTAATTTTCGGACTTCCAGGCGTGCAACTGTACGGCCTTCTAGACGGTCTCGCAAAAGAACCGGGAATTAGGTTTATCAACACGCGGCATGAGCAAGCCACAACATATATGGCTGATGGATTTGCTAGAGCTAGCGGAGAAATTGGTACAGCATTAGTTGTTCCTGGGCCTGGATTACAAAATGCCAGCGCAGGCTTGGGCACTGCTTATTCTGCATCATCTCCTGTTTTGCTAGTCTCTGGTCAAGTTGAAAGAGACCATATTAATTTGGAAAGAGGAATGTTGCATGAAATTAAAGGGCAAATGGAAACTATTAAGCCTATTACTAAACATCAACGTCTAATTTTAGACCCGACTGAAATACCTGAAGCAGTACATGAAGCTTTTGAACAATTACAAACAGGAAGACCAAGGCCTGTAGAAATAGAGATACCTCCAGAAACATTATATGAAGTAGCGGAAGTCGAATTACTAGAAGCTGGAATATATGAAAGACCTTCTGCGAATCCTGAAAGCATCACAGCAGGAGTTCAAACTATTGTGAACGCCAAAAACCCAATTATTTGGGCGGGTGGTGGAGTTATATCTTCTGAATCTTCTAAAGAACTAACAGATTTAGCAGAATATTTGCAAGCACCTGTTATTACTACCGGTGAGGGTAGAGGCTCTATTTCTGATAAAAACTATCTCTCTATGGGCAGTTTCAGGTTCAAAAACGATACATTTTTCGAAACCGAAATTAATGATTTTGATCTTGTAATTGCAGTAGGAACTA
>MDSV01216975.1_pt1 | contig 24549 bp, 24 predicted proteins | sample 810851 | NCBI WGS metagenome assembly MDSV01 (sample SAMN05326640, study PRJNA326480) | marine metagenome | isolation source: seawater | place: Atlantic Ocean: North East | collected 2012 | reverse complement strand
TCAAACAGCATCTTTAGCAATTTTAGCAAAACCAGAAAATAATGGAAAAATTATGTATGTTAGCTCTTTAGATAAAGTAAGGTTCTTAAAAAAAATAACTCCAGGTAAAAGATTACAAATAAATGCTAAAATAGAAAATTTTAATAGAGGTATTGCAAAATCTAGGGCAGAAGGTAAAGTTGATAATGAGCTTGCTGTAAAAGCTGAATTTTCTTTAGTGTTACCAAATGAAATAAAAAAATATATTTAAAATAAACTTATGCCGATTGCTTCATCTTTATTAAATAAACCAAGACTAGTAAAAAAATTAAAAGATTTTTATGATTATGTAAATAAAAATAATGGACAAGTAGGAACTAAAACAAGAGGTATAGATTTAAATTTTAACAATGCGTGTAATTTAAGATGTAAATATTGTTTTACAAATTCTCCTAAAGGAGATCATGTAAAAGAATATCTTGATATAGGTGCAATAAGAAAATTAGCTGATGAAGCAGATGAATTAGGATATTTTGAATTTGATTTACAAGGAGGTGAGCTTTTGCTTCAGCCAAAAAAATTGTTTGAGGTTTTAGAGGCAATAAGACCTGAGAGATTTTACATGTATTTAACAACTAATGGGTACTACCTAGATGAATCTATGGCTAAAAGATTAGCTGAATATAAGGTAAGTAGAGTATCAGTCAGTATTGATAGCATGGATGAAAAAATTCATGACGAAATTCGAGGTCGAAAAGAGTCATGGAAAAGAGCTATAGCTGCCTTGGAGCATGTCAAAAATGCTGGTATGGACCCTTATCTGAACATTACAGTTGGACACTATAATGCTAATACAGAGCACTTTAAAGAATTGTTGGATTATTCAAAACAAAAAAGATACAAAACTTTGCTAAACGTTGCAGTGCCGTCTGGTATGTGGCAAAATGCAGAAGGTATTATTTGTGACGATAAAGACAGAGAATATTTAAGAAAAATAAGAAAAGAATACAAAAATTTAGTTCGAAATATTTGGAACCCATTTGACAAAGATCATGAAAAAATTTTAGGTTGTACTACTGTCAATAGAGTATATGTGACACCTATAGGGGATGTTTTAGTTTGTCCATACGTTCATATAAAAATAGGAAACATTTTTGAACAATCCCTTAAAGAAATTATTGATCATGGATTTAGTATTAAGTATTTTAGAAACCATAGTAATTTATGCTTAGCAGGTGAGGATAAGGAATTTATCAGCAAATTTATGACTAAGAGCGGTCAAACAATTTTTAAACCTGCTTTAGCAAAAGATATATTTAGTGAAGAAGATTATCAAAATTAAATGCAATTAAAAGATAAGGTTGCTGTTGTTACCGGAGCTTCAGGCGATATAGGAAAAAAAATTCTTGAGGAGTTCTCAAAAGAAGGCTCAGATATATATGCATTAGTAAGAAATACCAAAGATAAACAATTTATAGATTTTACAGAAAATTTAAAAAAAAAAAATAATAATAAAATTAAAATTATACATCTTGATCTTGAAAACGAGGACACAATAAGAAGTTCATTTGAATTAATTAAAAAAGATAATGTTAATATTGATATTTTGGTAAATAATGCTGGAAGTATTAGTAACTCATTGTTTCAAATGACCTCCATAAAGAGTCTTAGAAATATTTTTGAAATAAATTTTTTTTCTCAATTTTTATTAACACAAACTTTTATAAAATTGATAAACAAATCTAAAAATGGGAGTATATTATTTGTTTCTTCAAACTCAGCGATTGAAAACCCCGTTGGTAGATGTGCATATTCAGCATCAAAAGCGGCTATAAACAGCTTAACTGTAACAATCTCTAAAGAAATGGGATTTAAAAATTTAAGAGTAAACGCAATTTTACCAGGATTAACTGATACAAAAATGGCTAAAAATTTTACTAAAGTTGAAGCTATGGATGAATATTTAAATAATGTTTCTTTAAAAAGAATTGCAAAAACAAGTGAAATTGCAAATGTTATATTGTTTTTAGCCAGTGATAAATCTTCATATATTAATGGACAGCTATTAACTGTAGATGGGGGAAGATAGTTTGAAAAAAATTTTTAATTTAAAAAAATCTTCTGAATTTTCATTTAATGTAAGAAAAAAAATTCTTGAAATGTCATTCAATGCAGGATCAGCAAGCGCTCATATAGGAGGTGCTTTATCTTCATCCGATATTATATCAGTAATTTTTTCTGATTATCTGAAATATGATAAAAGTAAAACTACTTGGCATGAAAGAGATAGATTTATATTAAGCAAAGGACACGCTTGCCTTGCTTATTATGCAGCTTTAAATCAGATCGGTGTTTTGTCTGATAATGATCTGATGAGTTTCGAAAAAGATAATTCTGATTTAGCAGGACACCCTGTGAAGAATTTAAGTAAAGGTATTGAGTTTTCAACAGGTTCATTAGGGATGGGTTTGTCTATAGCAGTGGGTCTAGGTGTTGCATATAAAAGAAAAGAAATGGAAAACAAAGTTTTTGTAATAATGGGTGATGGAGAATGCAATGAAGGTTCAAATTGGGAAGCATTAATGACTGCTTCTCATTTTAAATTAGATAACATAGTAATATTTATTGACAAAAATAATTTTCAACAAACTGGAAATTGTGGAGAAATATTAAATTTAAATAATTTAAGTGAAAAATTAAAGTCATTTAATTGTTTTTCTAGAGAAATTGATGGTCATGATCATAGTGAAATTTTTAAAGCAATAGATAATAATTTAAATTCAAATGGACCGAATGTAATTGTAGCAAATACCATAAAGGGCAAAGGTATCAATTTTTTCGAAAATAAAAATGAATGGCACCACTCAGTTTTAAGTAAAAAGGCTTATGATGAAGCTTTAGAAAGTTTAAATAAGAATTATGAATATTGATGAAAAAAAATTAAAAATGATGTCTACAATTGGGATGAGGGCTAGTTTTGGATTAAGTTGTTTAGAATTTGTAAAAGAGTTTCCTGATATGATGATACTGACGTGTGATGTGTCAACATCTGCTGGTTTAGATAGATTTAGAAAGCAATTTTCATCAAATTATTTGGATGTTGGTATCTCAGAACAAAATTTGATTGGAATTGCTACAGGGCTAAGCTCTGAAAATTTTAAAGTAATAACCACTACATTTGCACCTTTTCAAACTTTGAGATGTTGTGAACAAATTAAGGTAAATCTTGGTTATATGAAATCTAAAGTATTATTAGTAGGTTTAGCATCAGGACTAAATTTAGGCAATCTAGGGTTTACTCATTGCAGCATAGAGGAAATTGGAGTTTTAAGATCTATACCCAATATCCAAATTGTTGTCCCGGCAGATTGTTTAGAACTAAATAAAGTCGTTGAAAGTTATTTATCGCAAGGAAATAATCCTGTTTATATTCGCTTAACTGGAGGTTCTAATATCAAACAAATATATAAGAAAGACTACAATTTTGAAATTGGAAAAGCTGAAATCTTAAAAGATGGTTTAGATGTTTGTTTTTTTGCTTGTGGAGTAATTTTAAGTAATGTTTTAGAAGCATCAGAAATTTTAGAAAAGGAATATAAAATTCTATCAAAGGTGGTTAACATGCATACAATTAAACCAATAGATAAAAAGGCAATAATAGATAGTTCTAAAACAAAATTACATGTGTGCGTAGAAGAGCATAATGTAATTGGTGGATTAGCAAGTGCTATTAGCGAGGTAAAGGTACAAGAAAATATTTCAGTAAAACAAATTAACTTAGGTGTAGATGATCAGTATACAAAAAGTGGAAGTTATAAATATATGCTAGATTATTTTAATTTATCACCTGACAAAATTGTAAAAAATGTTATTAACGCACTAAAATAATGTCAAATTTAGATTTATATAAGAAAACTTTTATATCTTCTTTATCTATAGATGAAAAAGTTTTTTCAGATAAATTAGAATATAATGAAATTCCTGAATGGGACTCCATTGGTCATATGACTTTAATGTCTGGTTTGGAAGAATCCTTTGGTATTACTTTGGAAACAGATGATATAATTGACTTTAGTTCTTATAAAAAAGGTAAAGAGATTTTAGAAAAGTATAAAGTTAAATTTTAATTTTTAATTTCATTATAATTAAGCCCGACATATGGCATTTTTAGTGGTGCATTTTCATTTTTCAAAAATGGAATTTTTTGCAATGGATTGAATCTTTCAGTAATGGTTATTCTTAAAGAACCTTTTTTTGTACTAGGGTAGCCCGAATGAACTAAAGATGAGATAAAAATTATAGCTGTACCCGCTTTAACTTCTAAATATTTTTTTCTAAATTTTTTTACATTTTTTTCTTTGATATGAGTATAATTTTTAGTCCATGATTTTGCCCCTAGTTTTGGGTTTTCAATGTTGTGTTTAAAGTAACCATTCTTATGAGAGCTTTCATATACACAGAGACCTCCCGTTGTTTTATTAGTGTCATATAAAGGACACCAAAAGACTATCGTATCTCTTGCAATTTGATTTGTTTCCTGGTGAGCTTCTAAAAGTCTATCGTTTAAATCATCGTGAACATGAATTGCAGGTCTACCAGAGAATACAACATTTGTTTTAAAGTATTTTTTTACAAAATTTATCATTTGTTTTTTATGAAGTGATTGTAATAAATCTATATTGTATGGAGCTATATCGTACCAATTTCCCTTAAGTTTTGGTTTTGTATCTCTTATAGTAAAATATTTTTTAATTAGGCTAGAGTCTTTTTTGCCATCTATATAATTTAGAGTTTCTAGCAAAGTGCTTTTAATTTTATTTAAATCACTTTTGTTGAGATAATTTTTAAAAACAAAGTATCCTTGTTTTTCTATATCTTTTTGGATTTTCTTATAGTTCCACATATTTATTCTATTGATATTTATAAATTAAATTTCATATAATTTTCAATTATTTTTAAAATAATTTAAAAAGAAATGATTTATAGATCACTAAGATTCTTAAATCTATAAAAAATTATTTCTTTTTATACGGAAGACTATTACTTGTAAAACCATTAGATTTTAACCAATTTTCCGCAATTTTAATTTCATAATCATAGTCAACATCAAGAACCCCATTTTGAGTCAAAGGATATATTTTTTTACCCATCCATTTTTGTGGCAAAAGTCCGTTTTCAATATCTTCCAAACAAAATGGCCTTACCACAGATACACCACAATCATGAAAATATACAGTGTCTTGCTTTTGTCTATTTGAATCTATTTTGAAATTAAAGTTTTCTAGAGGGATAAATGGAACCAAGGACCCGTCTTTATCAATTTTTCTTGCTCTTATAGGTGTATACATATTAAAACCAGAAACAGTTACTGCTGAGTCAAATTCTTTTTTTTCCCTTAAAATTTTTATACCTTTTTCAATTGTTTCAGGAAATACAGAAACTGCATTACACATTAAAATAACAACAAGTTCAATTTTTTCCTCTGTATTTTTTTTAATATTCTTATATGCATGAACAAAAACTTCTTCCACGGTGGCTTCACTCGTTGCAAGATTTTGAGGACGATCAATTACGTCAGCATCTAAATCTTTCGCAATTTTTTTGATTTGATCAGAATCAGTTGAGACATAAACTTTATCAATAAATTTAGAATTTTTTGCTGCTAATAGTGGGTATGCCATTAAAGGTCTTCCTAGCACTAACTTTACATTTTTATTTGGCAGCCCAATACTTCCGCCTCTTCCAATTAAAATAGCTGGTATCATTTTTTAATTTTTTCTATATTTTTCCTCATCACGTTTTGGAAAAAAAGCATCAAAGCCAATTGCACCTTCCGACATACCACCATGAATATGATTTGGTCCTATGCTAATACCATAATTTTCTAATAAAGTATCTTTTTGATTATTTGCATAAAAATTCATTTTACCATTTGTTAACCAGGTTATCTGTTCATTCGGATGACCTTTATCATTAAATTTGAAACCTGCTTTTAGATCAAATAAAACCAATGTTATTTCTTTACCTTCATAAGGTCTAGAAATTATTTGTCCTCCCCATAAATCTCTTGGTTTTATATCTTTTAAAAAGCTAAAATAATTAGTTTTTTCATTTAGTGGTTTAGATTTTTCTGAACTAACCATGTACAAGATAGTTTTTTGATTTGAAGTTATTTGAAATTTTTGAATTCCAGAAACAAAATCTACAGCATCAAAATTATTTAATATTTTTTTTTGATCATTATTACAAAAATTTACTGATCCCTTGATAACAACAAAAATTTTTTCTTTATTATTTAATAAAGGAAATTTAAAACTGATTTCTTCACTATCTATAACGCTATTTTCAGACATATGAAATTTTGTTATAGCAAGTCCACTCCATCCTTTAAAATTTGAAATATTAACCTTTTCATTTAAGGGGCTTATTTCGTCAAGTTTAAAATAAGTTGATTTTGTCGTCATAAATAAATTAAATTGTTATTTTTAAGTTATTTACTATCTTATTCAATAACGTGCAATTAAAAATAAAAAATGAGATTTAACCTAAATTTGGAAACAATCTAGAGCATGCTGAATCGTATCATTAATTATATTCTAAAATCAAAATGGAAGTTTTCTAGACCTCGAAATAAAGCTCTGTTATTAATTGATGGTCGGTTTAATCCTTTAAAGTATTATTTTAACAAATCGTCTTACAACATTTTATATAGAAGAGGAGAAGAAATAAATTTTTTTGTCCTATTAAAATGTTTAACAGAATTAGATTTTAAATTTAAAAATTACATTTTAAATTATATTAAAATTACAAAACCAAAATTGCTGATAACCTCAATTCACAATTATGTTGGTTTTTATAAATTATCAAAACTAACAGGTATTAAAACAATGTTTATTCAAAGTGCAATTGTAACTAAGTGGGGTGATTTATTTGGAGATAAAAAAGTAACTAACAGGAAAAATAAGAAAAAATTTAAGGTTGATTATATGTTGGTTTTCAACTCTTCCTATGGAAAAGAGTTTAGTAAATTTATTTCAGGAAAATATTTTGTAATTGGTTCATTTAAAAATAATTTAATAAAAAAAAAATTTAAAAAAAAAAATGAACTTCTATTTTTATCAACATATAAACCTTTAGAGCATAGCTCAAATCTTATAAATGGTATTAAAGCGTTTAAATTTACAATGAATGATAGAAAACTACTTTTGAGAATATTAGAATTAAGTAAAAAAAATAATCTAAAAGTAAATATTTTAGGCAAACAAGACTCAACTCGTGAAAGTAAAATGGAAGAAGATTATTATAAAAAAATCTTTGGAAATGATCTAAAATTTATAAGAAACTTTTCTGGTAGAGAAACATATAAAATTATTAGAAGGTTTAAATACGTTTTAAATATTGACTCAACACTTGGTATTGAAAACTTTTCATCAGGAGGGAGAACAGGTTTTATATTTATTAGACCATATAAAAGCATAATTAAATCAAGAGCTTTTGGTTATTTGGAAAAACTAGGAAGAAAAGGACCTTTTTGGACTAGTTATAATAACAATAAAGAGGTAGATAGAATTTTTAATTTTATAGTTAAAACTAATGATAAGAAATGGAACTTTGTTAATAAATTTTATTTTAATAAAGTTATGCCTTATGAACAAAATAATAAAACTTTCATTTCAATTTTAAACAATGAAATTAAATTAAAAAAAAAAAAATATGAAAGCTAATATATTAGACTGCACACTAAGAGATGGGGGATATTATAATAATTGGTTATTCCCACAAAAATTAATAAATGATTATATTAAATTTGTAGAGAGAAATCAGATAAAATATGTTGAGATAGGATTTAGATTTTTTGATGAAATTAGAACAAAAGGGAATACAGCTTATTCAGATTTGTCATTTATCCAATCATTAAGACTAAAAAAACATACATCAATTGGGGTAATGTTTAATGGCTCTGATATACTTAAATTTAAAAAAAATAAAAAAATAATTAATTATTATTTAGATATTCTTAAATCAAACAAACTAAGTTTTGTCAGAATAGCTTGTCACAGAAAAGAGCTTGATCAAATATCTTTTTTTACAAAAAAAATTAAATTAAATAAAAAAAAATTAATGATTAATTTAATGCAAATATCCGAGATAAAAAAAAAAAGAAATAAAAAGTATTTGTGAAAAATTAAAAAAAGTTAATCCTGATGTTTTTTATTTAGCTGATAGTTTGGGTTCAATGAAACCTCAAAATTTTAAAATTATTATTAAACAAATAAAAAAACTTTGGCACGGTGAAATTGGAATCCATGCACATAATAACAAAAATCTTGCACTTAAAAATACTATTATTGCAAATTCATTAGGTGTTAGTTGGTTAGATTGTACTATTACAGGTATGGGAAGAGGAGCTGGAAATACAATTACCGAGGAGTTATTAAAAAAATTAAATAAATTTCAATTAAAAACAATTGATAGTTTTTTAATTAATAAATTTAAATTAATGAAAAAAAAGTATAAGTGGGGAGCTAGTCAAATATATGAGATGGCAGCTGATTACAAAATTCATCCAACGTATGTACAGTTACTTTTAACAGGAAAACCTTTTGAGGAATATAGAAACAACATTAAAAATGTCTTAAAAAATTTGAAAAAATCTTCATCAAAGTTTGAAATTAATAAATTATACATTGCATTAAATTCTGAGGTAAAAAAATACAAAAATAATTTTGGATTTTTAAAAAATAAATCAAAAAAAGATGTATTAATAATTGGATCTAAAGATAATTTAAGTAAAGATTTACTTAAATTAAAAAAATATATTAAAGAAAAAGACATTTTTGCTATTTCTCTAAATGATACAAAGCAAATTAGAGAAAATTTTTGTGATGTGCATGTTGCCTCACATCCTTTAAGAATAGCAACTGATTTTAACTATTATAGGCAAAATAAAAATTACGCTTTGCCATATAATATATTGAATAGTAAAAAGCTAAAAAAAATTCCAAAAAATATCTTTAATGTAAATATTAAATTTGGAAAAAATAATTTTGATAAAAAAAATAATATCTTTGAGTTAAGTACACCGTTAGCAATTGGTTTTGCATTACAAATTGCTTTAAAAATTAGAACAAATAAAATTATTTTATATGGCTTCAGCGATGAATATTCGGACCTATATCAAAAAAGTGAGTTAAAATCATCAAAAGTTTTAAAAGATTTAAATAAAACAAGTAGAATTAAACTTGATGGGGAAACAGACTTAATACTTAGAACTTTTAAGAAACAAAATTCTAAAATTAAAATTACATCAATAAACTTTTAGTCTAAACAATTTTTGTTGTAACAAGGATTTGCAAACTCATAACTTGATATATCATCAATAATTTTTTTGTGTGAGTAAGATTTATTATTTATGATGCTGTCAATAATATGGAAAACAATACTAGCATTATATTTTGTATCAATCTTGTAATAATCATTTTCGTTGTCTAATTTTACAGCTAAGAGGCTTTCATAATAAGTTTTCGATTTTATATCTTTTTCTCTAAACCAATGGTCTGAGGAAATTATTAAGTTCAAGTTTTCATGTTCATCTTGTAATTTTAACAATTTTTTAATTATTAGATCATTATATTTTAGATTAATAAGATATTTTGCATATCTTTCATTTTTGTTTAATTTATACTTAAATTTTTTTTCACTAAAATCAGATGGCAAATGTGGAAGATAAACATGGGTAAAGATTAGCGAGTGTTGTTTTTTATCAATTAAATCTTTTACTTTTTTGAATGTTATAAAATTTTTTCCATCAAAATCATTTATATCAAAATCAGTTTGTAAACTTAGTATTTCTTGGTATATTTTTTTATTATTTACATTTTTTATTTTTTTATCTTTACTTATGAGACTATAAAAATTTTTTACATAATTTATCAATGAATAATGAAAAAAAATTCCATTAAAATTTTTCTTATTAAATAAGCTTAATTGATCAAAAAAGTTTATTTTTTCAACAAATTCATAACAATTTTTTAATTCATAGTTTTTGAAATATACACTGCAGTATTTTGTTACGGTTGATAATATTGCAAAATTATTTTGGTTACTCGCTAATTTTTGAAAAATTGTTTTATTAAAATCGTACTTTAATTTCTCATTTTTATTGTTTAAAAGAAATACTTCTTTATTTTTAATACTTATATTTTCGAAATTAAAACCAGTTAATATTCCCATCATAGAAAATTTAGTTTGTTTTGCATTTGGGATTATATTGTTAAAATAAATTGATTCTTTTTTGAGATGATTAAAATATCTCAAATTATTATTTAATTTTAGGTCCTCAATAAAATTTGGATCATATTCATCAAACAAAACCCACAATGTAGTTGTTTCATTTTTTTTAATATTAGAATTTTGATTTATAATAGGTTTTTTATCTATTATATTTGTTAAATAACTGTCAGGATATAAAAAAATTTCTCTATAAAAAAAAAAGAATAAAAAAATAACTGTAGTAATTTTAAAAAATTTAAAAATTGAATAATTTTTATTCTCTGTAAAATAAATAAATAAAAAGGAAATAAAATATGGTAGCAATATTTTTAATGGTTTAATAAGTAAATTATTGTCAAAATTTAAATTTTGTAATATCTTTTCTAAAAAATCATTAAGACTAATATTTCCATAAAAATAAAAGCATGTTTGAATTATAATAACTAATAACCATGTTTTGAAAAAAAATTCTAATATTCTTCTAATAGTTAATTCTGATATTTTTCTGATTATAATTTTGATTAATTGAAAAAAAGTAAATTGAAAAATTAGTAGATAAACTAATTCAGGAATTTTGATCTTATAATTAATAGATTCATATGTACTAAAATTAAAATAATAATAATTTAGGGTAAATAATATTGAAATTAAAAATAGATTTTTTGTAGTAAAAAATTTATCTAAATCGTCTTTAAAAGACATATATCAATTTAGTTATTTTTTTCCTCTATTTTTTTATCGTCTTTTTTTTCTTTCTTTTTAAAAAGGGATTTAATTATTCTTATTGGGTATCCTAAATAAAATGCAATAACACCTAAAAATGCTATTATTGCTTGTAATATAAAAGCACCAGCACCAGGGTCAGCATATGCAAAAGCATAATTTGTAATTAAAAACTGTAATAATAAGACATAAATAATTTTTAGCATAGAAGATATGTATAATATCTTTTTTCAATTTCAATCTTTATTTAAAAATTTCAACGCTGATGTTATTGAATTTGTATAATTATAAAGATATTTTTTTTCAAATTTCATTAAATTGTGATTATAATTTTCATTATTTATTAAATTAGTAACATTATCTAATTGTGAATTTAATTGTTCTAGTGATTGTACATTAATACCAAATTCATTTCTAAAAATTTCTTCTAAGGGTTCAATATTAAGAGATTTAAAATCTTTATTGTGAATTTTTTTGGTGTGGTTAAAATAAATTACAGGTTTTCGAAACGCTAAAGCAAACTCCATTGCTATTGTAGAAGTATCAGTAATTAATAAGGAACTAGTATTTAAATAAAAATTATCAATTGTTTTGTCTAAAGTGAATTTAGAATTTGCTGAAAATTCATTTGATATTTCAGTAAATTTATTCTTATTTCTTTTTATTGATTCTGGGTGTGGTCTAAATATAACTTCAAAATCTTTATTAATTAACAATTCAATTATCTTTTGAGCAAAATCATTAAATAAATCTTTACCGGATTTATTCCATGAAGGGGCAAACAATATTTGTTTTTGTATTGGTAAATCTTTCTTTTTATCACTTAAATAATCTAAATAAAAATATCCAGTAGGTATAATTTTTTTAGTTGTTAATTTGTCTAATTTTTCTTTTTTTCTAATTTCATTAAGCTGATAGTCGCCGTTAGTAAAGATTATATCGTAGCCGTCAAATGCATTTCTATCATAAATATAATGTGTACTGGCTAGTGAATGAAAAAAATAAACATAATTTTTACAAAATCTTGATTTAAAATAATTGTTACCAATATTTGTAAGAGTTAAAATTAAATATTCACAATTTAATAAATTAAAAAAAAATAATTTACTTAAACCATTACCAATATAAAAAACCCTAAAATATTTTTTTAATTCGATATATTCATTAAAATCGGAAGTAACTACAGATAGTTGATTAGTTTTATTTAGCTCTAAAGCCAGCTTAAAGTAAAAGTTTTTATAAAAAACATTTTCAGAATAAATTGTAAATTTTTTCTTATATTTATCTAATAAGAGATAATTAATTAAATTAAATAAATTTATCATTTTAAATTCTTAAGATTTGTATAATCTTGAAAATCGTCTATTTCGTACCAGAAAGTCGAGGTTCTCATACAATAAATATTTAACTTATCCTTAATTGAATTTAAAAAATAAGTTACATGAGATTGTTTATTTTTTTTTAGATATAATTTTAAATATTTAATAATTAAGGGTAGTTTTTTTTTAGAAATATACATAATACCCATATATTGTCCTTTAACATTTCTGGGATCTTCAATTTTATTTCCAATTTCGGTAAGTTTAAAATTTTTGTTAAAATCTAAAGTTTCGCAATCATCCAAAATATTTTTTTTTCTAATTTTCCAAATATTTTTCCATTTAGAATTAATAGGAATAATTATCTCCTTATTTTTTGATATTTTTTTAATTTCAGAAAAAATTTTTTTGGAGAAAATTATGTCTGAATATGAAATGATAGTATCATCATTTAAATTTTTAAGCCCTAAATATAAAGAATAAAGCATGTCAGTACTGTTATAAAAATTATTTTCTATATAATTTACATTTAATTTTTTTAATCTTTTTTTAATTAAATTTTTATTGAAACCAATTACAATATTTATGTCGTTGATATTTTTTAAATTTGAATCACTTATTATTTTTTCTAAAAGACTTGTATTATTGTACTGAATTAAACATTTATTTTTGTTTATTTTTTTATAAATTCGATTACTTTTTCCAGCAGCAAGTAATAATAATTTCATTTAAAAAATTTTTTTATAGTTTTATTGATAGTAATTTGAGAAATATTATATCTTTCTGGATGAAACATTAGTCCTAAAAAATTATATTTCTTGTTATAGGCTAGTTCTATAAAATCGTTTTTACATCGCGCTACCAAATTATAATTTTTAAGGTTGATATTTTTTATTCCATAATCATGATAAGAATTTACTATTAATTTTTTTTTAAGATTTTCTATCTTTCTATCAAAGTATATATGATGATTTGTCCTAACATGATTTTTTACTTTTAAAATTTTTGCTTTTTGATAGCTAGATATAAGTTGAAATCCTCTACAAATAGCCAATATTGGTTTTTTTCTTTTTTTAAAATACTTAAATAATTTTAATTCAAATTTATCTCTCAAAAAATTTAATTTTTTTTTTTCAATTAAATTTATATTTCCCGAACCCGATAGTATTAGTCCATCACATTTAGATAAAAATTTATAATTTATCTTATTAGAATAATAATAAATTGGAAAATATCCGTTAGTAATTAAATAATTATTTAAATCTTTCTTAACATCCATATTAATATTTTCATAACTATCAAAACAAAGATTTGAAGATACTAATATTTTTTTCATATAATTTTTAAAACTTTATTATTTGCATCAATAAAAATATTTTTAGAAATTTTTACTGAATCATATATTAGTTTTCCAACACCAATACATGCAGGGATATTTTTTTCTAAACATCTAATGGCCATATGCGAATTTGAACCACCATATTTCGTTATAAGTCCTTTAATCTTATAATTAAAAATAAAATCATAGCCTGGATCAGCATTTTCTATACATATTATCATATCATGTAAATTTTTTAATTTAGTTTTATTTTTTATCTCATAAATTTTTCCTGCACAGTTTTTATTAGTAATAAAATTTATCTTCGTCTTAGCTTCATAAAATGAATAAATATCTTGGTAACTTTTAATAAAATCAGGTAATTTTATCTGTTTTAAAATTTGTAATTCTTTTTTGTTTTTTTTTATTTCTTCTAATAAAGTTTCTTTAAGTTTTTGATTTTCTAATTTAGAAAAATAGTTAAGAATATTTTTAATATCTAAGAATTGTAAATCAGATCTAGAGATTTTTATCTCCTTACCTAATAAAATAAGATTAATAAAAACCTCGTTAATTCCTTTTGTAAAAATGAACTTTGATTTTTCTCTCCAATAAATTGAGTTTTTTGAAAATTTTAAAAATTCATTTAAGTTTATACCGTAGTTAACTCTTAATAAATTATTTATTTTACGCGCTTTTTGGAAGCCTTTAAATTTTATTTTTTTTTCAATTATATATTTTGATTTATAGCCAAAATATGAATTAAAACCTTCAGAATAATTTAATGATGTAATATCATATGTTGACGGTCTTAAGTGGCCATAATTTTTAATTAATTTATTTTTATTTTTTAAATTATTAAAGTTTTTATTCATTTCTTTTGTGATACTAGGTAGACTGTTAAAAAAGTTTTCAAATTCATGTTTATCAATTAAATTATTTTCTTTTAAATCAATTAATATTCTTTGACTTATAAAGGCTGATCTAGCAATTCCTGCAAAAGGTAAAGTTCCATATTTTTTGGTTAATTCAACTAACAAGAATATTTTTTGAATAAAATCTTTTTTTACGTTTTTTATTTTTGATAAATTATTATCAAAATTTTTAATTTCATTAATATCTATATATAATAATTTTTTTTTAAAAATTTGTTGTGTTAATTCTTTTAAATGAACTAGGTAAACATCTATTAATTTTTTGTTTAATATTTTTTTTAGTCTTTTTTTGGAATTAATAGAGTAGCATGTTTCAACCACATTAAATTCTATTTTATCGTGTAATGATGTGTTCTTATAAATATAATCTATATATTGGTTAACAATTTTTTCAGAAAATAATCTATTTAATTTATTTGGTAGAAAACTATTAATATCAGTCCTTAAATCTACAAATGGGCTTCCTCCTAAATCAAAAATTAGAATATTAGGAAAAACATCTTTATAACCATAATTTTTTCTTTGAATTCTCCAAACACTATCCGTGATTAGCTCTTTATATAAAGATACAGCAAGTTTAGATGGTTTTTCTCCAATCATCTCAACAGGATTCCAATCTGTCATATTGCTGAAAACTGTTTTTTTTCCAAATAATGTAGGATTTACTTTAGCTAATTTAATAATTTTCTTTTTTATATTTATTAATGGTTGTTCTAATTTAACTTTACTTTTTTGATTATTCGCTAAAGGTAAAAATCTTACTTGTAATAAATAAATTTTATTTCTTTTAATACAAAATTCGATATCTAATCTAGCATAATTAACTTTTTCCTCTAATTTTTTACATGAATAAATTAGTTTTTTAAATTTCTTAACTCTTGGCTCATAATCTTTAAATTGAACGTATTGCTTATGTGTAAAACTTTTTTTACCCGATGTTACTAAGTTTGTTTTACCACTTTCATCATAATTTATTAAATAATATGGTGCATTAGAATTTATATCACTAGTAAAAATAACACCAGATATTTGTACTTTTTCAATAAACTCTTGAACTATTATTATGTCATTTTTATTTTTAAATTGTTTTAGAAATTTATTTAATATTTTCTTTAGTTCATTGTTTGTTATATTTTTTTTTAAGATTATAGAATCATATTTTCCAGCATTTGAATAATTTATTGTATCTTCGTCAAATGAACTTGATCTTAAAATAATTTTAAAATTTCTAGCAAAATCAAGAATTTTTTTTAAATAATATTTTTCATTTAAATTAAGATTTTTAATGCTAAAGAAATAAAAGTTAGGAATTATAATATTAGAATTTTTTAAAAAAATTTTTTTTAAAATTTCTAAGTTTCTGGCTTTATTTTTAAGTTTTATCATTAATTATAAATATAATTCAAAAAATTTTTTTTTTTCATTTTGATTTAAAAAACTGTAATAATTATTTTCCTCTGACTCAAACTTTGAAATTTGGTTTAATTTTTTTTCAGAATTAATTTGATAATTAATATTAATTTTATTTTTTAATATTTCATTTAAATAATAAGCTCTTAAAATTGGGTCAACAAAGCTGTGCCAAATGTTATATATTTCTTTTACAGAAAAATTAGATTTATTTTTTAACTTAAAATTGGGGTAATCCTTTTTTTCTCTAAAAAAAACGTAACCTTCATCAATTTTTTTATTTAATTCAAAAAAACTTATACCAAATTTTTTTTCAGATTGGATAGATCTTATTGAACTATCAGCACCTTTTATTTGAGGAAGATATCCAGGATGAAAATGAAAAATTCTTATTTTTTCTAGAATACTTTTATAAATTATTTTTTTACCTGAATTCAAAAATTTGTCATTACGATAATCTTCAAGTACTGAAAAAGATTCTTTATGATTTATATTTGTATTATTTACGTATATTAAATTTTCAAAATCATAAATATTTTTATAATTATAAATTTCTTTAATAAAATTTTTTCTAATGTTAAAGAATTCTTCTATTTGATCAATTAAGTATTTTACATCAGAATTATTTATAAATTTTAATGCAAAAAAATTATATTTATGAAATCTAAAATAATTAAAAAGTTTTTGAGGTTTATATGAAATATTTAGAAAAAATATTTTATTATCTATTAAATTATTTTCTTTAAATACCATTAAGTATGATCTTGCAATCGGCCCCTCATCAAAGATTAAATTCATTTATTTTTTTAGAAAGTAGAAATTTCTACCATCGTCATAATAACTTCCGGTTATTAATTTTTTTTCATTAATAATATTAAGTTTAAATTTTTCTACAAGGTTAACTATCATTTTTTCAAAATCTTCTTTTTTTTCATATTTGGGATGGTGAGATTCAATTAAAATTATTCCATCATTCTCTAGCAAATTAAAGACTTTGTTGAAATATACCTCGGATGACTCAATTCCCTTATCAAAAGTTGTGTGATTGGCTAATGATAAAATTAAATCAAATTTTTTTTCTGTTTCAAATTTTAAAAAATCTTCACACAAAAATTCGATATTTTTAAAATTTAAATATTCTTGAACTTTTTTTGATATTTGAATTAAAGTTTTATTGTATTCAATTCCAGTAAATTTTTTATCTTCTTTAAATATTTCAAAAATAATTGATCCAGTATTAGACCCTATATCTAAGATTTGTTTAGCATTTGTAACGTATTTATCTAATTCATAACAATCACATCGCTTTTTTGTATTTCTTAATCCTGATACTTTTATTTGATTTATACTTTGATAAAAGTAACCAAATCCATAATCAAAAAAATCTAAATTTTGGTTCTTTAAAATTTTGATGGTTTCTTTTCTAATTGTCTTGTGCTCAATTTCTCCAAAGTCTTTAAGCTTATTAAGAATTGATAAAAATTTTGTCATATTTTGATTAGTATAGTAAGTACTATTATATATACTTTATATTTTAAATTAAAATAACTTTTAAATTAATGAGTGTTAAAAAATATTATCAATTAGCAAAATTTAAACTTTTCAAAATATGCAGAAGTATAACTGGTAATGGAATAACTCTATCATTAAAAATAATAAAAAAAAAATTGCCTGGTTTAAAAATAAAAAAAATTAAATGTGGCACAAAAGTTTTTGATTGGAAAATTCCCCCTGAATGGAATGTTTACGATGCGTATGTTTTAGATCATAAGCAGGAAAAAATAATTGATTTTAAAAAAAATAATCTTCACTTGGTAAATTTTTCTACTCCTGTTAAAATGAGAGTTAAAAAAAAAGAACTATTAAAAAAAATTTTTACTTTAAAAAAACAACCCAAAGCTATTCCATATGTAACATCTTATTATAAAAAAAATTGGGGATTTTGTGTCTCTGAGAATTACAAAAAAAAGGTCTTGGATAAGTACGGAGATAATTCATTTTTTGACGTTAAAATCGATACAAAATTTAATTACAAGGGAAATTTACGATATGGAGAGTATTTTATTAAAGGAAAAAAAAATAAAGAGATTTTAATTTCAACATATTTGTGCCACCCATCCATGGCAAATAACGAATTGTCAGGTCCTATAGTTGTAATGTCTTTAATTGATTATTTTAAAAATAAAAAACTTAATTATGGAATTAGATTTATTATAATCCCAGAAACCATTGGTGCAATTTCATATATTTCTAAAAACTTAAATAAATTACGAGATAATGTTTTTTGTGGATTTAATATTACTTGTGTAGGTGATTCCCGGAATTATACATTTATTAAATCAAAGTATGAGAACTCTCCCTCGGACTATTCAATTGAAAAAATTTTAAAAAGTAAAAAATTAAAATATTTAAAACAAGGTTTTCTTAAGCGGGGGTCAGACGAAAGACAGTATAATTCTGTAGGTGTAAATTTAGGTATTACTACCTTTAGTAGATCAAAATTTCATGAATTTCCTGAATATCATACATCATTAGACAACTTTAACTTTGTTTCAGTTAAAGCTTTAAATCAGAGTTTTAATATTATGAAAGAAACTATAGAGTTAATTCAATCAACAATATATCCTAAATCTAGATTAATTTGTGAACCTTTCCTAACAAAAAGAAAACTATATCCAGAAGTAAATATTAAGGGAAGAAAATTTAAAGATAAAACAACATTAATTTTAGATTTTTTACAGTACAGTGATGGAAAAGTTGACCTGAAAAGAATTTCAGAAAAAATTAAATGCAAATATAGTGAAGCACAAGACATTTATAAATATCTTTTAAAACTTGAATTAGTTTATTAACTAATAAGGATAATTTTATAAATTAATATTATGTTTAGTAGAATATTTTATATTTTTAAAAATTTAGATAAATTACCCTTAAAAATTTTTAATAATTTAATCAAAATTCTAAAATATCAAAAAAAATTCAATGGTTATTTCAAAAGATAAAATTTTAAATACATTATTTATCTTAATTCCTTTATCATTATGTTTAAGTACTTTTGTAGCTGAATTAATTTCGTTGATTTTTACGACTATAATTTTGTTTTTTATTTTAAAAAAAAAAATATTTTGTTACTTTGGATAAAAAAATATTTTTATTTATATTTTTATTTCATATTATTATATTTATATCTTCTAGCCTAAACACTTATCCTGATTTAATGTTCAAAGGATTTGGATACATAAGATTTCTTTTGTTATATTTGGTGCTGATAGTTTTTTTGAGTAACACAAATTTTAATGATAATAATAAAATTGCAACAGTTGCTATTTTATTATTTTTCTTAATATTATTTGATGCTTTCATACAATTTATTTTTGGAAAAAATTTATTAGGTTTTGAAGTTATTAATAATAGAATTACAGGGATATTCGATGATGAAGCGATTTTAGGATCTTTTGTTTTAAGATTTTTACCTATCTTATTATGGTTTATAACTATTGTAAATTTTAATTTCCAAGTAAACAAAAATTTATTATCTTTTTTATTATTTTTTTCATTATTAATTATTTATATTTCTGCTGGTAGAAATGCTTTTTTCTTAGCAATAATTTTTAATATAATATTATTCCTATTTTTATCTCAAGTTAGAAAAAATATATTAGTTTCACTATCATTATTTTTAATAACAATTATTTTAATTAATGTTTTTGATATTGGAAAAACTAAACCAGCAAATAGAATATTGCTTAAAACCTTTAATCAAATAACAGATCATAAATTTCATGATAAAAAATATAAAATTTCAAGAGATAATGGTGAAGAATATGAAGTATATATTTTTAATAATGAATATCACAATCAATATAAATTAGCATTTCATCTATTTAAAAATAATTTTGTAAAAGGAGTTGGTGTAAGAGGCTACAGAGCTTATTGTAGAGATCAAAATTATGATAGCAAAATAGGGTATTGTTCAACTCATCCTCATAATATTTTTTTGCAAATTGCTACTGAGTTAGGTTTGATAGGATTAACTTTTTATTTTGTATTTTTAATATTCTTCTTAAAACAGTGTTATATATTTTTATTAAACAAAAAAAAATTAGATGAAAAAAAAGTATTTTTAATATCAATAAGTATTTCTTCAATCTTTGTTAATTTTTTCCCTTTAGCTCCAGCTCCTAATTTTTTTAGCGGTTGGAATTCTTATTATTATTATTTTACATTAGCATTATTTATCTTTTCAATAAGAGATTTGAAACATATAAGAAATACAAAATTTAAAAGTAATTAATGAATAACTTTAAATATTTCTGGGAAATAATAACAAAAAAAGAAAAAAAAATTTTTTTAGTTATTATTCTTCTTTATATTGCTCAAGCCATATTTGAGATGATAGGGATTGCATCTGTAATACCATTTGTAACCTTCTTATTAAAACCAGAAGCTCTTTCTGAAATTCCAATTATATCAAATTTGATTAATTTTAATGAGATTCAATTTAATGAGAATTTTATAATATTTATGTGTATTATTTTTTTTTCAATTTTTTTAATAAAAAATATATTAATTATTTTAACAAATAAAATAACTTATAACTTTATTTTTTCAGTAAGAACAAACTTATATTTAGATATCTTAAAAAAAATTATGCACCAAAATTATCTTTTCTTTGTAAGAGAAGGGATTCCTAAAATTGCAAATATATTATCAATAGAAGTAAATAATTTTGCTATAAGTATTGTAAAACCAATTATTAATTTAGTAAGCGAAATTATAATAACTTTAGCTATTATTTTACTGATTTATGTTTTTGGGTACTTTGATGGTTTAATTATATTATTACCACTTGTAGTTGTTATTGGTTTTATTTTAAAAAAATTAAATAAATCAATTAAAAATTGGTCAAAGTTAAGAATAACAAATAATCAAAAACTTATTAGTTTGAAATATAATTTTATAAATAGCATAAAAGAAATAATTATTTATGGAAAAATAATTAAAATTTTTGATGAATTTAAGTCTAGTTTGAAAAATTTACAAAAAGTTGACACCAATAACAATGTTGTAATGTCAATTCCAAAAGCACTTTTAGAACAGTCGATAATCTTAGTTTTTATAATAACAATTTTATTTTTGAAATTTTCAGGAGTGTCATATGAAAATATAATTATAACAGTAAGTTTTTATTTAGCAGTAGCTTACAGGTTGGTACCTTCATTTAATAAAATTTTTATTGCAAACCAAGGATTAAAATTTGGTGAACCTTCAATTACAAAGTTGATGGAGTTTAAAGAATTAAAAAATGAAAATATATTTCTTGAAAATGAAAACACTGACAAAATTATAAATTTCAAAAATAATATTCAATTAAGTAATATTTTTTTTAAATACAATAATAATTTAGATGTTATTAAAAATCTTAATTTAGTAATAAATAAATACGACATAATAGGCATTCACGGAGAAAGTGGATCGGGTAAATCAACCTTAATTAATATTCTAACTTTTTTGCTCAAAACAAATAAAGGAAAAATTATAGTAGATGGCAATGAATTAAACGAATTAGATAGAATTAGAAAATATCAAAATTTATTTTCGATAGCATCTCAAGATACTTTTTTAATTGATGGAACATTAAAAGATAATATAATTTTTGGGTCTGATAAAAGCTATTCTGAAACTAGAATTAAAGAATCCATTAATTTTGCCAGATTGAGTGAATTTGTAAATAGTTTAGAGCTTGGGCTTGATACACATATCGGTTCTACGATAAAACAATTGTCATCTGGTCAAAAACAAAGAATTGCCATAGCAAGATCTATTTATAGCGATAGAGAGATATTAATCTTTGATGAAGCTACTAATGCACTTGATGAGAAAAATGAGAAACTTATTTTAAAAAATATAAATGATTTAGAGTTAAAAAAAACAATAATTATAATATCCCATAATTTAGATAATTTAAAAATTTGTAAAAGAATTATTTCGATCCAAAATCATGAAATAATTGAAAAAAAAAATTAAAAACAATTACTAAAATTTTATTTATATTTATGAAAAATTGAAGAAACTAATATATAAATCATTAAAATGATATTTCTTGAATTTACTTTTTTTTTAATAGTTTCTTTTTTTTCAATTTTTACTTTTGCTGGGCTTGGAAAATTATTAGTAAATAAAAATGAAACATACTTTTTTGAAAGTTTTTTTATTGGATTTATAGTTGTTTCATTTATTTTGACTTTATTTCATTTTTTTTTAAAAATTGATACTTTTATCATTCTTTTTATATTTATTTTTGGATTTTATAAATCAATTGTAAATTTTAAATTTTTTTTTAGATATGATTTAAAAAATTATTATATCTATCTTTTAATTTTTATTGTTTTCGTTCCAATTTACTTAAGTCAAAAATATCACGAAGATTTTGGATATTATCACTTACCCTACATAATTAATTTATTTAATGAAAAAATTATATTTGGTATGGCCAGTGTTAACTCTTCTTTTATTTATAACTCGATTTGGTTGAATTTAATGGGTTTATTTTATCAAGAAAATAATTTTAATTATTTAACATTACCATCATTTTTACTTTATATTTTTTTTATTATTTTTGCTTTAAGAAATATTTTTCATAATACAAATTATAAGGTAAGCAATTATTTTCTAATTGTTAGTTTATTCTATTTAATATTAAAATTTACTAGAATTTCTGAATTTGGTACCGATCTGCCGGCAACACTTTTTTCATTATTAGCAATTTTTTATTTTCTTAAATATTTTGAGATATCTGATCGTAATACAAAAATATCATATTTTTATTTTATATTAGGATTTTCAATTTTTTCGATATTAATAAAATTTAGCAGCATACCATTAAGTATATTAGTTATTTTTATTTTTTTAAGAGATTTTAAAATTTTAAAAAAGGAAATTTTTAAATTAAATTTTGTTTTTATTTATTTTTTAGCTTTTTTATTTTTTATTCAACAATTTATTTACAGTGGGTGTTTGATTTTTCCTTCTGAGCTTACTTGTTTTAAAATGCCTTGGTACAATGAAGAATTTTTAAAATTTACAGAAAATCTTGAATTAACAAATAAAAGTTTTTCATCAGCTAAGCACGAAATCTCAAAAGAAAATTATTTATTAAATTTAAATTGGATACCTTATTGGTTTAACAGAAATTATTTAGAAATATCTGAACATTTGTTGACAATGTTTGTTCCTTTAATTATTTTTTTAATAATTTTAAAAAATGACATAAAAAACAAATATAAAGATAATAAAAATTTAAAAATTTTATTTATATTTATATTAACAGGGTTCTTATTTTGGTTTTCATTTTCTCCTGTATATAGGTTTGCTGTACCGTATTTTTTGTCATTATTTTTTGTCATTTCTGTAAATTTCTTCATTAAAAAAAAATTTTCAAAAAGGGTTTTTGTAATTTTTTTATTGATTGCAATAGTCTTTAATTTTTCTAAAAATACTTTCAGAATATTAAAAAAAGATGATATTTATTTTGGAATAGAGAAAATAAAAAATAGATATATATCACTAAATAACTCTAACTTAGAAACAATTAAAGTTTATAAACCGGATATAGATAATAATAAAAATGGATGGCAAGGAAGGTTGTGTTGGGACATTCCATTTTTGTGCACATATAATGAAATAACCATTAAGAAAAAGTATGGATATTTGTTTGTTAATAAATTAAATAATTTAAAATGATAAACAAATCTACATTTAAACTATCTATTATAATACCGTGTTATAATGAAAAGAATACAATTAAACAAATTCTCAACAAAGTTGTAGAAAGTCTAAATTATTATAAATTTTCTAAATATGAAATTATAGTTGTAGATGATTGTTCAACAGATGGTACCAAAGAAATATTAAAGGAAATAAATCACATTTCTAATTTCAGGTTAATTCTTCATGAAGAAAATAATGGTAAAGGTTTTGCTGTAAAAACTGCCTTAGATTCAGTAACTGGAGATGTAGTCCTAGTTCAAGATGCTGATTTAGAATATGACCCATTAGATTACAATAAATTACTTTTACCTTTCTTTGAAACTAATGCAGATGTTGTTTATGGATCAAGATTTTTAGGTGGAGGCAAATATGTAAGAATACATTTTTTTTGGCATTATTTGGCGAATAAAATATTAACTTTAGTCTGCAATTTATTTACAAATCTTAACTTAACCGATATGGAAACTGGATATAAAGTGATTAAAACTGAAAATTTAAAAAAAATTAAAATTGAAGAAAAAACATTTTCTTTTGAACCCGAAGTAACAATAAAATTAGCAAAAAATAAATCTAAATTTTTTGAGGTTCCTATTACTTATAATGGTAGATCTTATGAGGAAGGAAAAAAAATTGGATTAAAAGATGCTTTTATAGCCTTAAAAACCATTATTTTGTATTCGTTTAAATCTTAAAATTTCTTTGACTAAAAATAAACATTATGTATAAGTGCATTTGCCTGGTAATTATTGCGAAAAGGTCATACCCGATCCCATTCCGAACTCGGAAGTTAAGTTTTTCAGCGCCAATGGTACTTTGTCTTAAG
>MDSV01177536.1_pt1 | contig 24549 bp, 21 predicted proteins | sample 810851 | NCBI WGS metagenome assembly MDSV01 (sample SAMN05326640, study PRJNA326480) | marine metagenome | isolation source: seawater | place: Atlantic Ocean: North East | collected 2012 | reverse complement strand
TGGGAAAGGCAGGATGGAAGCGGACCGTCCTTGATGACAGCCTCAACCAAGGCCACGCATTGGAATACGCCGACGTTCTCGGCACGGGAAGCCTCCAGGTCGTGGCAGGGTGGCGCAACCCTAATAAGGAGGGAAAAGTAGGCATCAAGCTATATACTCCGGGCGAGCGACAAGGCATGTGGATCACACACCTTATTGACGACAAGATTGCCTGCGAGGATCTGAAAGTTGTCGATCTCAACAAGGATGGAAAGCCGGATATCATCGCCTGCGGCCGATCTACTCGAAACGTGGTAATTTACTGGAACAAGGGGTAAGCGCAGCTCTCTGCGCTCAACTTCATTACATAGTTTGGGTGCCCCCGCCCGAGGCCAGAACAGCTTCGACGACCCTGAGGGCATCACTATTCCCTTTTACCGAATGAACTCGGTGCAGGAGCACACCCTGCATGCGGCTCGCTGCTGTCAAGGCCACCGTGGACCACTCCCGGAGGTCAGGCGAGTCATCGTCTAGAACCTTCCCGAGGAAACTTTTTCGGGAAATCCCGATGAGAAGCGGGCGGCCCCGCACAGCCAGCTTCTCCAAACCGCTGAGCAGGGAAAGATTATGACCCAAGTTCTTCCCAAACCCGATCCCAGGGTCGAAAACCAAGCTTTCGGCATCTATGCCTGAAGTCGTTAGGGTCAGGAAACGCTCCTCAAAAAAATCCCGAACTTCAGCCCTTACGTCGACATAGTTCGGATCGGTTTGCATCGTCCGTGGCTGCCCCTGCATATGCATGACCACAATTCCGCAACCCGCAGTTCCACAAACCTCCAGCATCCTCTCGTCTGCCCGCAGCCCAGACACATCATTGACTATATCCGCCCCGGCGCCCAGCGCTTGCTCCGCAACAGCGGCTTTACTCGTATCGATGGAAATGAGGCCAGCCCACTCGGATCGTAGCCCCTCTATCACCGGAATCGTTCGGGCTAACTCCTCAGAAACAGTAACTGGAGATGCTCCCGGTCGCGTTGATTCCCCACCAACATCGATTATCCCGGCCCCCTCGGCAATCATAGTGCGCGCCCTGCTCAGAGCCTGATCGACTGCAAGATACCGTCCTCCATCCGAGAAGGAATCGGGAGTCACATTAAGAATCCCCATGACAACCCCCTGATCCAGCTGGAGGGTATTTGTACCTGCTTTCCAAATCACCGCTATAAAGAGAAAAAACCCTAATTTCCTGCCCACCGCATCAAAAAAGGTGACGGGACACTCTTACTCACCCCGCGGCCGCATCCCGGGAGCTTCTCATTAGCCGTTGCTATCCTATAAACTCACAGCTACCTCTTGTGCTTATGCTTTCTCACCCGGCGTTTCCCATGGTGGTCCTTTCCGCTATCTCAATGCTCTTGCTCACCCCGGATATCGGAATGAGCCAGAACGAGAAAAAGTCTTTCCCAGACAAGTTTCAGGAGAAATGGGAAAAAGACGGGCCGAACGTGCGTATCAAGCGCCATCAGGATGGGTCGCGAACAGTGTTTCGGCGTAGCCCCGATGACCGTACACTTGTTAAGCGAACCTGGGGCACAAACGGAGCGGTAAAAATGATCGTCGTCTACCGCCTCAACCAGAAGGGCGACCCTCTCGCCTGTAAGATCTACGATGGCCGTGAATCCCTCCTCTATAAGGTCTCCTATGGCTACAGCAGAACCACTGGCCGCTTGCAGGCAGAAAGAATGTTTGATGCAAGAGCACTTCGAACAAACCCGGAAACAGGCAAAGAGACTCCAATAAGGATAATGTACTACAACTATGACGCCCGGGGCAACCAGACTGCACCCGAGGTCTACACTTTCAAGGAGGGCAAAAAGGCAGAGGAAGTCTTCGGAGCACGCGGAACCTTTCCTAGGGATAATCCCTTCAAGCCCTGAATATTTCACGGTTTAAAAACCAATGAGAGGCACCGGAAGCCTTCTTATCCTTTTGATTGCTGCCGTCGCGGCGGGAGCTCTTCTTGTCGTATTCAAACCGGATCAGCTGCCCCGAACTGACACGCAGAATGGAGAAGCCCCCAGCGCAGAAGCCTACGTGGAGGAGATTCTCAGACTTCGCTTCAAGGCCGCTCCTGTTCTTCTCCCGGTCTCGAGGGAGACCTGGCTTGCAAGAGTTGATGCGAATCTCTCTGCTCAGTTCGGGCCTGGGGGTCTAGCCAGGCGGTCCCGGGCCCTCGATCTGCTTGGGTTTCGTGAATTCTCCGGACAATCCCTCAGGCAAGGACTTTCCGCCCTTCATTCAATTGGGTTAAGGGGCTGGCTCGATGCTGCCGAGGGAGCTCTACTCCTCGCAGATGACTTCGATGAAACACAGACCGAGGATAGAGTCCTCCTTCATGGATTACTTTCGCAGCTTCTGATCGAGCAAATCAGCCCCATGGCGATCGGTCAACTGAGCGACGACGAGTGGATTGCCGAGTCTGCTCTCCGTTCAGCCATATCAGAGTCAATTACCGCAAAGCTTCGCGAGGAAAAGAGAGAATCGTTCCTTCTGCCGACCTCTCTGGTTACTGAGAGGGAATCCCTCCTCGCGGGACTTCCTATCTACCTTGCCGCCCTGGGCGAGCTCCCTCAGGAACGGGGCGCCGCCCGAATTTTTGTCGAAACGCGTTTACGGACACAAAGTCGCACTCTCCCGGACCTTGTTGAGAATCCGCCTCGAAGCACCCTCGAACTTCTCGGAGGAGACCATTCTTCGATCGCACCAGTAACCCTCCCCACCCTTCCGACTGACCATGTCAACCAACTGGAGGAGTCCCTCGGGGCCCTACAGGTTCAGACCCTCATCGAGTGGATGGAAAGCTACGAGCAGGCACAGGCTCTCGCCCTTCTCTGGCGGGGAGATCGCTACCGCCTCTTCGCGAATTCAAGCGGCGATCACCTCATCTGGATATGCCGATGGGAAACTGAAACTGCTGCCAAAAGAGCATCCGAAATACTCGCTAAACTCGACGATGACTCCCACACTCCAAAACGTTTCATCTCTGCCTCTGTAGATGGAAACACGACAACTTTTACCAACTGCGCCGACAGCGAGACCCGGGATTTTCTCTTGCAGGCCCGGCATGGGCTAAGACCTCGCTAGTCTTTCCAGGCAAGCCGTTTCGCACTTTCCCCACCGGCGTGGCCTCTCTACAGTGGACACAACCTGCATTCGGCGAGTAACCTTCTGAAAGATGATCGCAAAGAAAATCATCTTCTCCGGACGCGTTCAGGGAGTTGGGTTTCGCTACACCACCAAGGAGGTGGCCACAGGTTACGATGTTGTGGGATCGGTGAAGAACCTTCCAGATGGCTCCGTAGAGCTACTGATCATGGGGGAGACCGACGAGACCGATGCGTACTTGTGCGAGCTCACTGAGGAGAGCGCAGTCTCTCACTTCATCAAGGAGATACACGCCGAGAAGATTCCTCTCCTTGAAAATGCGAAAGGATTTGTGATCAGCAGATAAAAGGGCCGCGAGGGATACCCTCCCGTCACTCCTCTTCAACAATACGGTAAAGCTCCGTTTCTCCAGACGGAAGGACAGCCCACGTGGTTTCGGCGCTTTGCGCCTGAGTTGAGCTTTTTTCACGCCAGCAGAGGTCCTCAGCGAGATATTGAATCACGTAGAACTTACCTGGGACACTACCCCACCTCAATACGACCTCATCAAACTCGGCGTCATAAGTAACTTCTCGTAATTCCACCAATTCCAAGTTTGGCATTCGCGTCCTGATACTTTCCGGGTCGACCGTAAAATTAATAATGTCGCCGGAACCACTTGAGATGAATCCTCTCGCCGCAGTAATACGGGTAAAGCTCTGGGACACGCAGGTAAGATCCGTAGAATCGAGGTAGCTGGGCACTGCATCACTACCAACCGATGAATCGCTGAATTCAATTTGAATTCTGGGATTATCTGTCGCCACTAATTCCCCTGGAAACAATGGAAAACTACCTCCGTCATCTTCGGCAACTGTCAGCCTGAAACGGTCAACAGTATCCCCCGCGACCTTCACATCCTGCACCTCGATAGTGTAGGGAGGTCCGGGGGAGCCAGACTCCAGAGTTCCTCGCCAAGTGTGCAGCCCAATCGTAATGACGATGTCCAAGTTGACGGATTGGTAATACTCCTCTTGCTGCCAGAAGAGCTGATCATTAAGATCAAAGATCTGCCTGAAAATCTCTCCCTCACTGCCATTGTTATAGCGAAGTTCAACTGTAACCGGATCGCCACTGGCAGCCATTGAGAGGAAGTCCTCTCCACGCACAACATTGACAGCCCCCGTTGCGTTCCACTCCACCTCTGCGGCATTACTGAAGAGAGTTACCAACGCAAATAAGCTAAACAATATGGTGATATGACGACTCATTTCACATTGTGAAAACTAGGAGATTCGAAAAGCTTCTCAAGTCTCTACCGGACTAACGATCTCCGATTCTCAACTGCGGGTCACAGCCTCGACCCATTTGAGGTAATCCTTGCTGCCACTGTCTACCGTCACAATCAGGAATTCGGGGACCTTATAGGGATGCAGGGCCACCACCTCATCCTCAAGCTCGCCAAGCCGGTCTGATGTGGTCTTGAAAACGGCGACAACTTCCCGCTCCGATGTGGTTTTCCCCTCCCAGCTGAATATGGACTCCACGCCGGGAATCAGATTTACACAGGCAACCAGTTGCTTTTCTATCAGAAGTGTGCCAATATGTCGCGCCTTCGAGATGTCTGGGAAACTGCAGAGGACAATCTGAACTTTGCTCATAGCCCCTCAGTAACCTAGACCGGTCTCCCGACAACCAGCAAAAGAGGATTGAACACTGGATTCATAGAGAAACTGATCGCCAGGCTAGACCGTCTGAACTCTCGTCAGGTCCAGACTCTTGTGGACCGTCTCGTACGAGAAAGAGGGTTCCTGGAGAACGTCTTTCAGTCTCTCGAAGAGGGCGTCCTCATTCTCGATCCGGACGGAGCAGTGACTTTTTTGAACAGAGCTGCTTGTGGATTTTTTGGGCTTCACGAGGAGGAGTCTGTTGGCCAACCGCTGGACGGCTTAGTTCGGGGCCTCGACTGGCCCTCTCTCGCCGGGCCCGGGCGCCAGTCAGTCAATAGAGACCTAGAGGTCTTCTACCCCGAAAACCGTTTTCTCAACTTTTACCTCTCACCACTGGTAGAGGATGTCGACGGACAGGAGGAGCTTCTCGGCTACGTCATGCTTGTCCGTGACATCACCCAATCACGCCGGGAAACCGAAGAAACCATTGAAAGCGAAAAGCTGAATGCTCTCACCCTTCTCGCCGCGGGCGTAGCACACGAGATAGGAAACCCCCTGAATTCGCTCGGAATCCACCTCCAGCTCCTTGAGCGAAAGATTACTGACTTGCCTGCTGCGGACAGGAGTAATCTGGATGAACACCTTACAACCGCCCAAAATGAGATTAAGCGACTGGATAGCCTTTTGAAGGAATTTCTTCACGCGATCCGCCCCGCTACGCCCATCCGGAAGTCCGCTAATCTCAATCAGGTAATCGAAGACACGCTCGCATTGTTGGCTCCCGAAATGGAGGAGAGAAACGTCGCTGTTCACCTCAACCTTGATGAAAAGCTGCCCGCCCTGCTTCTGGACGGCGACCAAATGAAGCAGGCGTTTTTCAACCTTCTCAAGAATGCCTATCAGGCTCTCCCAGGTTCAGGTGGGGAAATTCACATTGAGTCTACCAGCAATGAATTTGAGATCGTGGTCTCCGTTCGTGATAACGGGTCAGGGATCTCGCCCGAGTTGATGGGATCTCTCTTTGAACCATTTCGCTCCGGACGCAAATCAGGAACCGGACTCGGCCTCCTGATTGTGCGACGTATTGTGCGCGAACATAATGGCGAGATTAAGTTTGAAAGTGAAGAGGGCAAGGGAACAAGCGTCCACATTTACCTCCCGCTCATTGAGAAGCGCGTCCGTCTTATCGAGGACTCCTCTCCCCGGACCAAATCCATTATCGAAGTCTGAAAAGACCTGAACACACCCTTTCCGAGGATTACCTTATGAATGCAATCATTCTCATAGTTGACGACGAAAAGCCGACTCGTGATGGCTTGCGCCTCGCCCTCGACGAGAGATTCGAAGTATACGTGGCATCAGACCTCCGCGAAGCACGGCAGGTTCTCAAGAGCGAGCCCGTTGATGTCCTCCTGACTGATCTGCGTCTTGGTCCAGACTCCGGCATGGACCTCCTGGACGAGGCTCTCACTCTCGCCAAGCCTCCTGTTTGCATCATGATGACTGCATACGGCTCGGTAGATACAGCCGTCGAAGCCATGAGGCGAGGAGCATGGCATTTTGTGACCAAGCCTCTGAATCTCGAGGAGGTCGAACTCCTTGTGAGCCGCGCAGCTCGAGGAAGGGAAATCGAGAGCGAGAACCGTCGCCTCACAACCGAGAATTATGCCCTTCAGAAAAAAGCTGAAATCCGAAGTGCAGGCCTCGATCGCATCATAGGGAAATCGCCTGCCATCACCAAAATCGGAGAAATGGTTACCCAGATTGCACCAACGCGGGCAACTGTCCTGATTGAAGGTGAATCCGGAACGGGTAAGGAGCTTGTCGCGCACGCACTGCACGACCTGAGTGGTCGCCCGGCCGACAAAATGGTCATCGTGAATTGTGCTGCGCTCTCTCCGCAGCTCCTCGAGTCCGAACTATTCGGACATGAAAAAGGAGCCTTTACCAATGCGCATCAGCGGAGAATCGGACGCTTTGAGCAAGCAGATGGAGGAACTCTCTTCCTGGACGAAGTTGGGGAAATCGATGCCGCTACCCAGGTAAAACTCCTGCGAGCCCTCTCCGAAAGAACGATTGAAAGGGTAGGTTCCAATGAACCGATCAAAGTTGATGTCCGGGTTGTCGCGGCCACGAACCGAAACCTTCGGGAGATGGCGACAATGGGAAGGTTCAGGGAGGATCTTTTCTTTCGTCTGAACGTAGTCGCAGTTCAGATGCCTCCCCTCCGCGACCGGGCAGAGGATATTATCCTGCTTGCGAACTCCTTTCTTCGCGAATTTGCCAAGGAAAACGGACGCTCTCTCAAACCGCTGAGCGATGGCGCACTCAATCTCCTGCGGCTCTATTCGTGGCCCGGGAACGTGCGTGAACTACGAACTGCCATCGAACATGGAGTGGTGATGTCGAACGAAGACACAATCGAAGAACGACATCTACCCTCCTTTCTCGACCTCAGGGCTCCCACGGGCACAACAGAACCGGGAAATCTCCCCTCCAACGCGGAAAAGGACCTTGCGCAGGGAGGCGAATTTAACTTGCATGACATCGAAATGGCCACGATCCGGAGCGCTCTCCGCTATACGGATGGAAACCGTACCAAGGCAGCCGATCTACTGGGTATCAGCCGCCGGACTCTCCAACGTAAATTGAAAGAAATCTCGAGCCCCAAGGGGGCAAACTGACTCCAGATTCTCACCATGAGTGCCGCAGACCCTTCAAGCTCAATCCAAGCCGGAATCATTATCCGGCGCGTTGTTTTCTTCATCCTGCTGATTGGTCTTTCGCTCCTTTACCTGCTGGTCACATTCCGGGGTTTGGACTCCCCCAAGGGAATGGATCAGGCGCAAATCGCCAGAGAAATCGCAAGGGATAAGAGTTTCACAACGAAGGTCCTGCGCCCCGTCTCAGTGTGGCAGAATGGAGAAATACGGGAAGGTGACCCAATCATAAAGAACGCCAACCGTGACACCTACCACGCTCCCTTGCATCCGATCCTCCTTAGCTGGGCACTCAAACTTGTCGGTGGTGATGATGCCGACAAGTGGCGCATGACCGAAACTGATACGGTTTATAAGCTGGACCGGGTTATTGCAGCTACGGCGGTAATCTGTTTCCTGATGGCAATCGGAGTGAATTACCTTCTGATTTCCAGAATCTTCGATCCGAAGATTGGTGGCGTCACCGCGCTGCTCATGCTCCTTTGTGATCTTAACTGGAAATTCTCCCAGACGGGACTCCCTCAGATGTTTATGCTTCTGCTGTTTTCCTGTGCCTGCCTTTTTGCATACAAGGCGATTGAGTCAACATCCGAGGGCCGGATAGCCGTGATCCCAGCTCTCCTTGCTGCGGCATTCCTCGGTCTTCTTGCTCTTACCCACTGGCTCGCAATCTGGATTGTTCTTGGCTTTGCAATATACGCAGGTTTTTTCCTGCGTCCGAGAGGTGCAATTGGACTTGCTGCCCTTGCTGTAGTTCTCCTGCTGGCAATCTTCCCGCTCCTGAAAAACAAACAATATAGCGGCAGTATGGGAGGAACGGCCATCCTCGCTGTATTTAATGGACTGGGCGGCAGCGAAGACTCGGTCATGCGGACCTATAACCTGCAGGATGCCTATCTTCCCCTGCAGAACCTTCCTTTTAAAATCGTCAGAACCACGATCCTTCAAGCGGGCAATCTCTTCACAAACCTCGGATCGCTGCTGACCGCGCCTCTCTTCTTCATCGCTCTGCTCCATCCGTTTAAACGAAAATCCATCGCAAACTTTCGATGGTGTCTTCTCCTGATGTGGCTCTTTGGATCGGTTGGCATGGCGATCTTCGGGTTGAAGGAAGGAGCTAGCACAGACCCTAACCAACTCCATATTTTGTTCGCCCCTCTGTTTGCTGGCTACGGCCTCGCAGTTGTCGCAATTCTTTGGAGTCGCCTGCAGATCGTTTCACAGATTCCGCCTCTGCGAAATGCGCACTTCGTAGCGGTGATTCTGATCAGTGGTGGGCCCATGGTCCTCGATCTTCCCCGACAAGTCCGGGAAGTAGGTCGAACTGGCACGGTCCCTCCACACTGGCCACCATATTACCCGGCAGCGCTGAACACAGGACTTGCCCCGCAAGTTCGTGAGGACGAAATCGTCGTGACCGATCAACCTTGGGCAGTTGCCTGGTATGCTGACCGAACGGCTCTCTGGTTACCCAACCGTCTCAGCGTATTCAAGGAGCTGGAAGCGCTCTCGGCGACTCAAGACAGCCCGTTTGCAGGACTCCTGATTTCACCCTACTCCCACAGCACCAGGGTCCTGCCAGGGGTCTACAACGAGTATGAAGAATGGGCTCCTCTGGTCCTCGACGGATGGGCATCGGTCTCAGCCAGGAGCGGCCCGGGAACCCTGGCCAAACTTGATCCTGAACTCAGGACAATCCTCACACGGTATCCTAATCCTGTTCGATTCGTGGATAGCCTTCTGGTTTTTTGGTCGGTATCCGGCAATCCAAACACTCCCTAATGACACGATAATGGCGGCTAAAAAAAAGGCAAAAGGATCGGAGGTTCGCACCTTCGAGGAAGCCATGGAAGAACTGGAGAGCCTCGTAGAGGCCATGGAAGGAGATCAGCTCCCTCTTGAGGAACTGGTTGCTCACTACGAAAAGGGTGCAGGACTCCTTCAGCACTGCGAAAAAGTGCTTGCAGCCGCAAAAGAGCGGATAGAGTTGATCGAAGTAGGAAACTCTGGAGAAAAGAACCTCGCACCCAACCCGGAAGAAGTTGAGGATCCCCACCCGGCAAGTAGCGGCCCAACCGCCGAATCTCTTGAAGATGACATCCGACTCCTCTAACCCTCAGCACCCTTCCGATACGAGCCTTCTATCGGGGCTCCAAAGTCCGGACGACGTCAAGGTTCTCGGCGACGAGCAACTTGAACAGCTTGCAGTTGAAATCCGAGAAACACTGATTCGGACGTTGGCCCGGACAGGGGGCCATCTTGGGCCCAATCTCGGGGTGGTGGAACTAACCATCGCCCTCCACAAAGTTTTCAATACGCCGGTTGACCGATTTGTAATGGACGTATCCCACCAGGGTTACGTCCACAAAATGTTGACCGGCAGAGCGGGCCAAATTGATTCCATCCGACAATACGAAGGCCTCAATGGGTTTCTGCTTCGTACTGAATCGGACCATGATTGCTACGGAGCTGGTCACGCTGGCACCGCCTTGTCCGCTGCCCTCGGAATGGCCGCAGCTCGAGACCTCAAGGGAGACGACGAGCATGTAGTCGCGATAGCAGGCGATGCCGCATTCACCTGTGGACCTACCCTTGAGGCGCTCAATAATATCGCAGAGACGACCAAACGGCTCATCGTCGTACTGAATGATAATGAATGGTCTATCGACAAGAATGTGGGAGCCATCGCGAAATACTTCAACGCCCTGCAGACAAACAAGGCCTACTCTGACGTTCGTCAAAAGGCAGCGGAGTTTGTTGAACGAGTAGGAGGACAGGGCGTGCGCCGCCTCGCTAAAAAGATCGAGCGTAGTGCGAAAAACCTCCTTTTCCCCAACGTCCTATTCGAAAAATTTGGCGTCCGCTATTTTGGTCCCATTGACGGCCACAACCTTCCTCTTCTGGTCAGGACCTTTGAATATCTGAAAGAGCAGGAAGAACCTGTTATCCTTCACATCATTACCGAAAAAGGCCGCGGCTACAGACCGGCGCTTGAAAAGCCAGGCAAGTTCCACGGACTTGGCCCCTACAACGTTGTCGACGGATCGACCAGCGGCGGCGGAAACCCCACCTACTCAGAGGTTTTCGGAAGAACCGTAACCAACCTTGCAAAGGAAGACGATAAAATCGTTGCGGTTACAGCAGCGATGCCCGGTGGAACCAAACTTGAAATTTTCAAGGAAGAGATTCCAGCTCGCTACTTCGATGTCGGCATCGCAGAGGAGCATGCCGCCCTTTTTGCCTGTGGCCTCGCGACTCAGGGACTGAAACCCTTTCTGGCAATCTATTCCACCTTTATGCAGCGGGCCTACGACATGATTATTCATGACATGGCGCTGCAAGGGCTTCCCGTCCGCCTCTGCATGGACAGGGGGGGGCTCTCGGGGGACGACGGCCCCACTCATCACGGCCTTTTTGACATTGGCTACCTGAGACACATTCCAAACATTGTGCATATGCAACCGGTCGATGAGGATGAGTTTGCGGATATGCTTTGGACGATGGCCCAATATGAAGAAGGTCCAATCGCAGTCCGATATCCGCGGGGAGTGGGAACCGGAGCCCAACCAAAGGAGAGTCCACGCCTTCTTGAGATCGGTAAGGGAGAGCTTATCAAAGACGGCAATGATGTTGCACTCATCGGCCTTGGGTTTGTTCACGATCTTGCTGTAGAGGCCGCTGAGGAACTCGAAAAGCAGGGTCACTCCGTAGCCTTGGTCAACCCTCGCTTCATCAAACCTCTCGACGAAGATCTGATCCTTGAAGTAGCTAAACGTTGCAAAGTGATCTGCACATTTGAGGACCATGTCCTGAAGAATGGATTTGGTGCATCCATTATTGAGCTTTTACATGATGCAGGAATCGACACTCCTGTCGAACGGGTGGGCTGGCCTGACGAGTTTGTCGAGCACGGCAAGGTGGATATTCTCCGCGAAAAGCACGGAATCACCGCAGAGTCCGCATTGGAGAAGATCCTTCCATATCTGCCGACAAAAGCTGCCACAGCCTGACAGGCAGGCAGGCTATCCACAGCTCGGCCGGCTACCGGTAATCTTTGACTACCACTTGAGGTAATCTGCGACGTTGGACAGCCCTGAGTTTATGCATATCGTTGCACTATGCCGGGCGCTGTCAAAGTCTTGATCGATGGACCGTCGGAGCTCATTTTTGATTATGCGCTTCCGGAGGGGGTCTCTGCCCGCCCCGGCTGCAGGGTAAAAGTACCTCTCCGCAATACTTCTGCTACCGGGACGATCCTCGACATCGGCTCAGCGCAAAGCTCTGCTTTTGAGCTTAAGCCTGTAACCTCACTGATCGATCCTGAGCCTGTCGTAACGGAGAAGCTGATCCAACTCGCTCGATGGATGGCAGGCTATTACGGAACGCCGCTTGAGCAGATCATGCGTTCCATGCTCCCCGGGGCCGTGCGTCAGGAAAGCCACTCTGCCAAGACACACCTTGTCGCGACACTCGTTGAAATGCCTGATCCAGAGGCCCTCGACAAACTTTCACGGCGGGCGCCCCGGCAACATACCATCCTGAGCTTGCTGGAGAAATCGGGCCCGATGTCCCTCAACGATCTTGGAGGCGCCTCGGTAAGAGGCAGCGTAAAATCCCTCGAGGATGCAGGTTACCTCTCTGTCCAGCCTCATGAGGTCCGCCGTGACCCAGATGCTGGAGATGTCTTTCTCGAGAGCACCCCGCACAAGCTGAACCTCGGGCAACTACACGCCTACGAGAAGATCTGCGCCTCACTGGATTCCTTCCTCGATCCAGATTTGGACCCTGAGGCTACAAGTAATCTCCCCAAACCCATCCTCCTGCATGGAGTTACCGGATCAGGAAAGACCGAAGTTTACCTCCAAGCAGCACAATACTGCCTCGACCGCGGAAAAAGCGTTCTCGTCCTAGTCCCCGAAATCGCATTAACGCCACAGACTGTTCAACATTTCAAATCAAGGTTTTCTGCCCTTCATGATCAAGTTGCGGTTCTCCACTCCAATCTATCCCAGGGTGAGCGGTTCGACGAGTGGCACCGAATCCGGAAAGGAGAGGCCATGGTAGTCGTTGGCGCCCGGTCGGCAGTATTTGCCCCTCTCCCCTCACCCGGACTGATCATCGTGGACGAGGAACACGAAAACACCTACAAGCAGGAAAATCCGCCTAAGTATCAGGGTCGAGACCTTGCGGTGGTCCGGGGAAACCTTGAGCGATGTCAAGTCGTTCTGGGTTCCGCAACCCCCTCTCTGGAATCGTTCCAGAACGCCCAGTCAGGCAAATACAATCTCGTTCGACTTACCGAGAGAGCAGACGGTCAGGCTCTCCCTCTCATTCGGGTTGTAGACATGCGCAACGAGACCCGGAAACAGAAAGGTGGACCTGCAATTCTTTCTGAACGTCTCAGGACTGACATGGAAAAAAAACTGGAGGCCGGCCAGCAAGTAATTCTCTTTCTTAATCGCCGTGGATTTGCCCGATCTCTGCAGTGCCCGAGCTGTGGTCATGTCTGTGAGTGCCAGCATTGCACTGTCCCTTTGACTTACCACCGGACAGAAGAGAGATTGATCTGCCACCTTTGTGGCTACCAGTCAATCGTACCCCGTGCGTGCCCCAAGTGCCATGATCGATCAATACTACTGCAGGGCTATGGAACCCAGAAAGTCGAAGAGGTTCTCAAAAAAGTGTTTCCATCTGCACGGCTTGCCCGCCTGGATGCCGATACCGCCCGGAAGAAAAATGCTCTTCGGAACACGCTGCGCGACTTTCGGGCCCGAAAGATCGACATCCTGCTAGGCACGCAGATGATCGCAAAGGGCTTGGATTTCCCTAATGTCACCCTCGCAGGCATCTTGAATGCTGACCTCTCGCTCCATGCACCCGACTTCCGGGCTGGAGAAAGAACATTCCAGCTGCTTACTCAGGTAGCTGGCCGTTCCGGGCGGGGAGAAATGGAGGGTGAAGTAATCATCCAGACTTTTACCCCTCATTCTCCCTCCGTGCAGTTTGCAAGACATCACGATTATGAGGGCTTCGCCGACCAGGAATACGATTTTCGCCGGCAATTCAATTTTCCTCCTTTTACGCACGCGGCCTTGCTCACGAGCAAATGCAGTCACGAACGCCTGGCGGAATTCACACTCCAGAATCTTCATCAACGCCTCTCTACCAATCTACCGGATGGGATAGAACTGGGCGTTCCAAATCCTGCTCCCACCCCGAAGTCTCATGGCCTTTTTCGTTTCCAACTTCTCATGAGATCAGACAATCCTCGGGTGCTCTCACGGCATGTTCAGCAGGTGCTTTCCGCAACCACCTTGCCCGAGGAAGTTAGCTTGGTCTTTGATATGGACGCTTACGATTTCGGGTAAGCCATATAAATCACCCTGAGATCCCTCCTTAGTTGCCATCCTCCTCTATCACTTCGTTTCCTATCTACCTGTATTGAGCCCTGAGGCAATTCTAGTTGAGGCCGCATTCTCGCAAGAACGTGTAGCACTCTACCAGATACCATTAGCGAATAAGCTTATTCGGACTACAATGTGGCAGATTAGATTATGGCGAAGCATGGAAATTGGCCGGCCACCCGAAAAGCGTTCCCAGAGCCATCCCGGGGATCAACGGATTGGGTTATATGGGCCGCCTGGGCCGATCGAATTACCTTCGAAGAAATCTATCAGGTCTCGGGCCTTCGCGAGCCCGCGGTTATCAAGCTGATGCGGCGACATCTGAAGCCGGGGAGTTTTCGACGCTGGAGGAAACGGGCGAACTCCCGGAGCATCAAGCACCGGAAGCGGTTTCAACGAAACCGGGAATTGAGCAGTCGTCTATTCGCTTCCTGCGACGCTTTGCAAGATCTCGAGCCGACCAGAAAGGCTCGGAGAAACCGAACCCCCCTGTGAGTTACCACCTCCATTTGGCACTGCCATACTGCTTCCATCAGCCCTTTGATCACTATCATTTAGGATTGTTACATCGGTCCCCGCAGAGGGACACGAAACTGAAATCATTTCATGTGGGCAAGCCTCTAGCTCAACCGCCGAAGCAATGTGCAGGGTTTCCTGCAGCACCCAAACCAGACAAAACAAATAAACGGCCCGCATCTTCCTCAATCTCGTCCGCAGGTTGACCTGTCGTCACATAGAGGTCCTCGAGGCCTTCTCCACCAAAGGTGGGAGCTGTCACCTCCCGGCATGGAAGAAAGATCCGCTCTAACTCATTACCCCTCTGATCAAAGCAGACCACACAGCCGCCATGACAAAATGCTATCCAGAGATTGCCTTCAGTATCGATTGTCATTCCATCTGGCACCCCAGGCACCCGCCCCGCAGTTGAGAAGGCCTCCCGCTGATCGAAGAGAGAGCCCGTCGTCGCCTCATAGTGGAAAGACAGCACTGATAACCGCGGGGTATCGATATAAAAAAGGGTCTCCCCATCCTTTGTCCAAACAAGGCCATTGGAATTCGTAATCCCTCCGAGTATTCGCTCTATTTCCAGGGTGGGATCTAATCGATAAAGACCGGCATCACCCTTGCGCTTCGCTAGACTGATCGTACCCGCAAAATAGCGCCCATCCGGTGAACATTTCCCATCATTAAAACGGTTCTCATGTTTGTGGGTCTCCGGGTCTCCCACTGCCCTGACCTCCCCGCTATCGGCATCGAGAAAACCGAATCCTGAATCTCCCGCAATTACAAAACCTCCGCCATCCCGAGGGACCACCGAGCCAACCCTTTCCCCAACATGCCAACACTTCTCCTCCCCCGATTGGGGGGTAAACTCCACCACTGTGCACCCTTCAATATCAACATAATACAGTTTTCCCTTCCACCATAGGGGCCCTTCACCCCACTGAGCGCGATATTTCCCAGCCAGCTCAACATTCACAATGCTGCGATCCCTAAGCCCTCTCCTTGCCAGTGTCCAGCAGCTTTCTAATTGCGAGGAACCTGCTAACAAGCCAACCTTTCCTCATCGAGCCGACGGTTGGATTCATACCCTACCCTTTCCTCCATCGCGGCTTTCTCATCAATGAAATCTGCCTTCCGGCCTCTCATCATGTTTTTCCTCGCGGTAATACTGCTTGGAGGGCAATTCCTGTCCTCGGCGTATGCCGCGACTGGATGGGAAACCGTTCGTCATAATGGGCAGGACTATGTCACCGCCCGCAGCATTAAGGAATTCTACGGATTTCAATCCCTGACCGTTAAAGGCTCATTTCTTGAGCTGGAGAACAAGGCTGTCAAAATTCGCTTTACGATTGGCGGACAAGAGGTGTTCATGAACAATGTAAAGTTCGTGTTCAGCTTCAAGGTCGTCCCTGTAAAGGGGCGTTATCTTATTTCGCGTATCGACCTTGGCAAGCTGGTGGACCCAGTCCTTAGGCCGTCCTACATCAAGACCGCAACTCCCTTCGACACCGTCATTATTGACCCAGGTCATGGTGGCAATGACCCCGGAGCAGTTAATCGCCACGGAGTAGAATCGAAATATAATCTCGCTGTATCCCGTCTCTTGAAACAACAACTTGAGGCCCGCCGCTTCAAGGTCGTGATGACTCGAAACTCTGACCGATACCTCTCCTTGAAGGAGAGAGTAGATCTCGCCAACCGGTTCCAGAATGCGATCTTCATCAGCGTCCACTTTAATTCGGGTGGGCGCGGACGCGCCGAGGGAATCGAGACCTTCACCCTCTCGCCTGCGGGCGTTGCCCACTATGGGAGAGGATTGCGCCAGGATGACTTTCAGCTTAGAAACGGGAACACTCAGGACTCCGCCAACATAGCTCTAGCAACCGCCATTCACAGCACCTGCCTCATCAAAACCGGGAGACCCGACCGGGGCATTCGGCGCGCACGTTTCAGCGTCCTTACTGGAGTAAAGCATCCTGCTATTCTCCTTGAGGGGGGCTTTATGAGCCACTCTTACGAAGCCCGGCTGATTGCGAACCCGACCTATCAGCAAACCCTCGCCGGCGCTATCGCAGACGCAATCATGAAATATCGGATAGCTACCATGCGCCGGTCACAGCGATAGGGCAATCCATGCATTGGCTTTAATCATTGCTCCTAACCCCACCCACGGGTGATATCGGGGCTCTCCTTTCATTCACTTGATTGTCTGACAATTTCGGGATCGACGGAAGGCTGCTCAGCGCATGCAATCTAGACGATGGCAGATGAATCTACTACCCCAGCACAGGGAAACATCGTTCTCCGCCACGAGCATGATGCCCCCCGCGAACGTAGTGCCTGTGGGCACCGCCATCGACTGATCAGCAAGGGAGACAAGGGAGTATCTGCCTGGGCACATACTGTGGATATCGATGGAGCTAGAGCTCACTACCACAAGCGTGCAACCGAACTCTATTACGTTCTCGAAGGAGAAGGGTCAGTGACCCTTGACGGAAACGAACAGAGAGTTCTCCCCGGAACAATGGTCCACATTCCCCCGGGTGTCGTCCATGAGGCAACAGGGAAAATGCGGGTTCTTGTTGTAGGCATTCCCGATATAAATGATGATGATGTATTCTATCCCGACTGCTGAGTAATGAAACCCACCCACATTGTTCGTTCTGCTTTTCTTATCGCGGCCTGCATCAATCTCCCTGCTTTGGGCGAGGTGGACAAAGATGCTCTTCCCTCAGTTGAGAAAGGCTTTTCAATTAACTTTTTTGTGCGGGAGCCGCATATCATAAATCCCTCCTCGCTGTGCTTCGACAAGAAAGGGCGCCTTTATGTTGGAGCTGGCCCACAATACCGACAACCAAAAGAAGATTCGCCCACCGACTATATCAAGATCCTGATCGATGCCGATAATGATGGGGTTGTCGACAAGGTAAAAACATTTGCCGAGGGATTGAACTGCGTCCAGTCAATGGCTTGGAAGGGTAATGAACTATGGGTTGCTAATGCTCCTGAATTGACCGTACTGCGTGATACCGATGGAGACGATGTCGCAGACGAATATCAGATTATTTATACCGGCCTTAATAACCTCCGCCATAGCGTTCACGGGCTGAACTGGGGCCCTGATGGCTGGCTCTACTTCACGATGGGCAATACCTGGGTAAAGCCCAATGCTCCCAAGCCTATTCGTGACCTGCAGGGGATCCCGTCGGATGACGTGACGAAATACCCGCTGACAAAGATCTACACCAGAGACACCTACCCGAAGAGCTACCACCCGCTGAACAAGCAGGAAATGGAGGGTGGCATTTTCCGCTGCCGTGCCGGCGGCCACGACCTGGAGCTTTTCGCCCGTGGCATGCGAAACCCATGGGATATGTGCATGGACAGTGGATTTAACTGGCTCGCCACTGACAATGACCCGGGGCGTCCCGGGGAGCGCATCTTCATGCCAATCCGTCACGGCCACTATTCGATGCGCCACCCTTGGAAATTTGACTGGATGGGTAAACACATCGCCATCGCTCCTTCTTCGGATTTATTTCCCAGCGTCAGCGGTTCCGGGACGGGAGTTGCATTCTACAGCTCCTCTCACTTCCCGGCGCAGTATCGCAACCATTACCTGATTGCTGACTGGACCAACAACTGCATCTTCCTCTATAATCCAGAATGGGTTGGGGCCTTACAGGTGCCTGCGGAAACCAAACGGAAGATTGTCGACGGCGGTGCTACTCGCGGAGGCGACCTTGGCTACAAAGGAGGCAAAGGGCGCTCACTTTTTCGGCCCACAGATATCGAGATTGGTCCTGATGGCGCCCTGTATATCGCCGGTTGGGGATCGGTCTACGGCACCGAGTATGTTCCAGCGGAAAAGTGGACCCCGGAAGAGAACGCAAAGTATCAGGGCCGGGTATTTCGCCTTACTCACGAAGAATCGCCGCTTATACCCCGTGCAAGGTGGGATACCGCAAAGCGAACAAAGGACATCAGTCAATGGAGCTTCAGTGAGCTACTCGAAGATCTAGGATCCAACCTCCAAGTCTGGCGAGTTCATGCACAGGACGAGCTTGTCCGGCGGGGTGATGTGGTTCGGAAAGACCTCTTGGCAGCTATCCAGTCCGGCGACCTTAATGAGACTCAGGCGACTTGGGCCATATGGGCAGCTGGTCATATCGAAAAGGCCCTCGGTGGAGATCATGCTCATATCGTAGGTTTTGCCAGCAATCAATGGCCGGCATCTGGGACAGGCAATCAGGCGCGAGCTGACGGCTACAGACTCAACGCGCGAATCCAAGCCACCCGAATTCTTGGTGAAAACCTGGCGGCAAACGCAATTCCAACACTTATCAAGCTGCTCGCCAACGAGGAGCCGCGCATCCGTCTGGCAGCGATGGGCTCACTGGACCGTATTGGCTGGGGTAAATCTAGCCGCGCCATTCTCGATGCCGTTGCCGACGAGACCGACCGGGTAACTCACTACACCAACTGGCAAGTAATGCGGCGTCAACTACCTGAGAACAAGCGCCGAGAGCTTCTCAAAGACGACCGTCCCGGTATTCGCCGGATGGCAGCACTGGGCCTGATGGAGGAAGGTGATCGCGAATTACAGCGCCGTGCAGACGAATTCCTGGGTGGCAATGGTTCTTCTCCCGGTAATCCATTGAAAAGCCTCACCCTCACTACAGATGAGGAGTATTTTCGCACATCCACACAAGTAGATTTTGCGGCGGCAACTCCCGGGACAGTTCGCTATACCATCGATGGATCTGAGCCCTCAGCAGAATCCCCGGAGATGACGAGGCAACTCACGATTACTCAAACCGCTACGCTCAAGGCGGCCGTATTCAAGGAGGGGCGCCGCCTTTCTGCAGTCGAAACATTGGCACTTCACCAAATCAGTGACTCGGAATGGAAAGATCGCCTCTTCATCCGCAGCATTCAGGGCAAGGGTATGGCGGAACCTTATCGCGCGCAGCTTGACTCTCTACAGAGGGGCACCCTCGTTTATGCCGATCGTAACTATACCTTTACTGACATTCCAGAGCCTCTGGCAGGTGCCACGCACATCCGAACTCACAACGATGATAAGAGTAATACAGAGAGAGAATTTCTCCGCTTTAATATCAATTTGCCTGCTACCCTCTACCTCGCCTACGACGGCCGCGCCAAACCACCGGAGACTCTTGTAAATGGCATGGAAAAAACCGCGATGGCAATAGGCATGAGTAATGGGGAATTTTTTCCACTCTACCGTCGTTCCGTAGAGGCTGGAGAGGTAAGCATAGCGGGCAACAAGGTTGGCGGCGGCGGTGGCGATTCCATGTATCACCTCTTTCTCACCAAGACTGGCCTTCGGAAAACCAATGTAGCGGCCGCGGCTCATGCCATTTCTAAGGCAGATCCTGAGCACGGAAAAGAGCTCTTTTTCGGTCGAGGCACCTGCTTTGCCTGTCACAAGGTTCAGGGAAGGGGGGTGGTGCTTGGTCCTGATCTAGTTGGGATCCACAAACGTCAGGATCTCAAATACGTCATCAAGTCTATTCTCGAACCGGATGCTTACATCGTAGAGGGATTTCAGCAGACCAGGCTCAAACTGAAGGACGGCCGCGAACTTTTCGGTATGATTCAGGAAGAAACGGCGCAAATGGCAGAGATCTTCCTGCCCAACGGAAAACGTATTGTGGTGAATCCCGACGAAATCGTAAAGCGAGTCGACGCTAAGCACTCGGGAATGCCGTCCAGCTTCGCCTACACCCTCAGCCCGCAGGACGTCGCCGATATTTCCACTTGGATCATGTTGCTAAAGTAAGAAAGGACAGGGACAGCCCCCTCCTGCCGCTTCCAGCTCTACAGCGACATCCTCACCTTAGAGAGTCACACCCAGCTGCTCAGGTAGCGCGGTTCGGGGACGCCACGTTAAGATCTCTGGGTCTCCTTCCGTCACAAGAACGGTGTGCTCGAAGTGAGCAGACGGTTTTCGGTCGGCAGTCACAACCGTCCACCCGTCATCAAGCCAATCTACCTCTCCTACCCCTGCATTCACCATTGGCTCGATGGCAAGAATCATGCCCGCCTTCAATTTCGGCGTAGAACCACTGGGCCTGAAGTTTGGCACCTCGGGCTTCTCGTGCAGCTCCTTACCTACCCCGTGACCCACTAACTGACGCACCACGGTAAACCCATGGTGATTGACATATGTTTCCACGCTCCCACACAAGTCAGCAAGGCGGACTCCCTCTCGCGCATGTTCGATCGCCTCAAAGAGGCTCTGCTCGGTAACGGCCAGTAATCTCTGACTCTCCGGACTGACAGGGCCGACTGGTACGGTTACCGCATTATCACCAATCCACCCTCCAAGGGTAACGCCTATATCAATACTCACAAGGTCTCCAGGTTGGATTCTACGGCTCCCCCCTATTCCATGGACTACTTCCTCGTTGATCGAGATACATATATTGCCTGGAAACCCACGATACCCAAAGAAAGTTGGTATACCCCCACGCTCGGCGATCAGCTCTGCGGCAAAGGCGTCAACTTCTGCGGTAGTCCGTCCAGGCTGAATGAAAGCAGCACTAGCCTGCAAAACCTCACTAGCAGCCTCGCCCGCAACCCGCATTTTGCGGATCTCCGACTCTGTTTTAATCGGCATCTTGATGCGTTTGGCCATAACGTTAACTTAGCTCACTTTGGAGTCGCTCGAACACTTGTTCCTGCGTGCCAACTCCACACACCTTCAGGAGTCGGCCGGAGCTCTCATAGTAAGAGGCCACTGGCAATGTCAAATCCTGAAACTCTTTGAGCCGCTTTCGAAAATTCTCAGGAATGTCGTCAAAACGTCGCCGAAGCTGCCCACCACAGCTAGGGCACTTACCCCCAGATTCAGATGCTTCAGCAACATTACCCGTCCAGGAGCAGTCTCCGCATTCTCTTCGTCCAATCACGCGCTTCTCAAGTTCATCGGAATCAACATCAAATAAGACCGCCCTCAGAGAAGAATCCTCTGGATCAAGGATTCGGTCCAGCTCTTCAGCTTGAGAGACAGTGCGCGGAAAGCCATCGAGGACCCAACCTCTGCTTGCTTGACCAAGCCATTCGTTTACCAGGTCCACCACAAGGTGGTCAGGGACATACTGGCCCTTCTCGAGAAATGTTTCCGCTAGTCGGCCCCGGCGGGTATCACCCTCGATCTCCTTCCTCAATTGCCTTCCGGTGCTGAGGTAGGCGCAGCCCTGCGCTTCTGCCAGACGCCGCCCCTGAGTGCCCTTTCCCGACGCGGGAGGACCCATAAGAACTGTCGCCTGCCCTAGCAAAAGACCAAGGGATAGATCACCTGCTTTTCACCCACGCAAATACCGCCACTAGGATCAGGCCAGCCGCAAAAATCAAGAGATACACGAGTCCGGATCCACTAGCAGCAGCACCGGTTCCCTGCACTCGGCCCCGACCCTTGATTTTACCTTTTCGTAGAAAGCCATCATAGTGCCTCTGCAGGAGATGCGTTTCAGTCTGCCGCAGCATATCCAATAGGACGCCTACAAGAATGAGCAGACTCGTTCCCCCAAAGAAACTGGTTACTACAAAGTTTAAATCAAGAGCCACAGTCAACAACATAGGAAGAATGTAGATCATAGTGAGGAAGAGGGCCCCCGCGAAGGTCAGCCTCGTCATGGTAAAATCAAGAAAGTCCGCAGTAGGTTTTCCGGGTCGTACCCCCGGCACGTAACCTCCACTCCTTTTAAGGTTTTCTGCGACCTCGCTCGGCTGGAACATTGTCGCCACCCAGAAGTAACTGAAGAAAAAGATCATCGCCGCCGAGATGATGAAATAGGGAATACTCGGTGGATTTAGATTAGTAGTCAGCCAACCAACCCATGCCTTATCACCAAAGGCGGGAATAGAACTGAGCAGCATCGTTGGCAAAGAAAGAATCGCGCTTGCAAAAATGATAGGCATGACGCCTGAGTAGTTCACCTTGAGCGGAAGATACTGGGTCTGCTGGCCTGTCAGCTGCTTACCGCGAACCCGCTTTGCGTATTGGATTGCGATTCGACGCTGCGCCTGAGTGATGGCAATTACCGCTGCGATAATGACAAGCAGGAGCGCAAACAATCCAACGAGAACCATTGGCTTAAAGGGATTATCATCAGCACCTTGCACGTAAGTGTTGAACGCCTGAACAAGTGCCCCGGGTAGCGCTGCGATAATATTGACCGAGATAATCAGTGATATTCCATTTCCTATCCCACGTTCTGTGATCTGGTCACCTATCCACATCAGGAACATTGTGCCTGCAAGAATAGTGAGAACCGTCAGCCCGACAAATCCCCCGCCCCCTTCTGGAACCAAGTCTCCACCCCCATGCTGGGAAATACCTTCCATGTATGGAATATTCTCAGGATTCTGGAGGGTCTGCGCCAAGAGGAATCCCTGAACGACTGCGATCACAATAGTAATAAATCGCGTATATTGATTGATCTTCTGCTGACCACCTTCTTCACGGCGCAGCTTCGCTAAGGTAGGCACCACAGCCGACATCAACTGCATCATAATCGAAGCAGAGATATACGGCATGATACCCAGAGCGAAGATCCCGCATTGCTGGAGCGCACCTCCGGAAAACACATTCAGGAGAACTCCGATTGCATTACCACCTTCATCATTTTCCACCCTCCACTCGAGCCAGCGATCAATGACGCTGGCATCTACTCCCGGGAGAGTGATCGCCACTCCGAGGCGGACGATCACAACCATGGCAAGCGTGAACAGAATCCGGTCCCGAAGCTCAGGAACCTTCCAGATGTTAGCGAATGCCGTGATCATGTCTTGGGAATTAGAGGAATGTAATTTTTGATTTCCGTCGAAGATCTATCCAGGAAGAGCATTTCTTCCCAAGAGATCAAGCACCGGTGTCAGCGGAACCTCCGGCTTTTTCAACCTTGGCGCGGGCTGAGGCACTTACAGCATCAACAACGATCTTGAGCTTCCTTTCAAGCTCACCCTGCCCGAGTATTTTAATTGCATCACATCGCCCGGAAACCAGACCGGCGGCGCGTAACGCTTTTTCATCAACAGTAGCATCATCCTCAAATTTCTTGTTGAGTTGACCTACGTTCACAATGGCAATCTTATCCTGAAACTGGACGTTATTGAATCCCCGCTTGGGAAGGCGGCGATGGAGCGGCATCTGCCCGCCCTCGAAACCAGGGCGAACACCGCCTCCCGATCTGGACTTCTGTCCTTTGTGTCCGCGTCCACAGGTCTTTCCCAGGCCAGAGCTTTCTCCATTACCGAGACGTTTGCGACGATGCTTAGCGCCGGGATTGGGTTTGAGATCGTGAAGTTTCATACTGTGTATTGAACGATGAGTTTATCAAGTATTCAGGATACTATCCTGTGGGCTCTGAGGAAAATGCGGATCATGCACTCCTCCCCGAAATTTGAATTTATTACTTCTGTCAGAATTTAAATCGCCTTCGCCTTCTTCTTTCCTCGGAGATTCATAACCTCGTCGCGGTTCCGGAGAAGCGAGAGCGCCTTCAAGGTGGCTTTCACGACATTAGCGTGGTTGTTTGATCCAAGAGATTTACCGAGAACATCCTTAATGCCTACCGCTTCGCAAACGGCGCGCACACCGCCTCCTGCGATAATTCCCGTTCCCGGAGATGCCGGCTTAAGAAGTACTTTCCCGCCACCAAATTCAGCGGTGATCTCGTGAGGGATAGTGTGCCCGGCCAAGGTCATACTCTCGAGGTTTCGTTTCGAGTTGTCGCTGGCCTTGCGAATGCATTCAGCAACCTCGTTCGCCTTACCGAACCCATAACCGACTTTCCCGGCATGATCTCCCGAGACCACTAGAGCCGAGAAGCTAAAGCGTCTACCACCCTTGACCACTTTGGCACAACGGTTGATGAAGACCACTTTCTCCGTGAGCTCCTGCCCGTCTTCATCATCAGATGGCGGCGGACCACCAAATCCAGATTCCTGACGGACCGGAGGTGCTGCTGCGAGAGCTTCTGCTGCTGCGGGAGCTTCTGCTGCTGCGGGAGCTTCCTCTGCTGCGGGAGCTTCCTCTGCTGCGGGAGCTTCTGCTGCTGCGGGAGCTTCCTCTGCTGCGGGAGCTTCCTCTGCTGC
>MDSV01016703.1_pt1 | contig 24550 bp, 26 predicted proteins | sample 810851 | NCBI WGS metagenome assembly MDSV01 (sample SAMN05326640, study PRJNA326480) | marine metagenome | isolation source: seawater | place: Atlantic Ocean: North East | collected 2012 | reverse complement strand
CTTGATATTAGAGCACAAAAACAACTTTACCCCCCAAAAGAAAGCTCTTGAAGTAATGTCAGTTTTGATAAATGAACATTATTTTTGAAACCTAGCTTCGTGAACTGGCGCGCATATTCATTCCAACATCTTATCTAACAAATATATCCGAAGAAATTCCATGCGCGATTAGAATCTGGCTTAATCGAAGATTGTTCAGAATTGCTATTAAGAATTTTGGACTTCCCTGGAATGAAAATTGCACTATTCCAATAAAAATGGTGCTTAATTCATGAATGTTCAACCAATCTATAACTTGACGCCACAAAGTCGAAATTTTGTTGAAAGGACCATTATTGATCTTGCTGGAATCCAGAGTGGCATGTTAAGGGAAAATTTTGTCACGTTTGCTAAGCAACTTTCTAAGTTTAAACAACCGGCCAATGGTTTACCAGTATTGATACCCTTTATCCCGGAAATATTTGATTCATCTCAAAAATTTGAAATCAAATCTTCTGAAATTAAAAACTTAATCTACGGCTCAGTAGAAGAACATTATATCGGGTATAAATTGTCTTTCAACAATAGCACTTTCGCTACAAATTTTGTACTCAAGGATGATTTTCGAGAAAAAGTTATGTCTTATACCGAGGATCTTCTTTTTGCTCGAAGAAGAATCCAAGATTTAGTTAAAGAATTCACCTCTGTAGGAGCGTTTCAAACAAGAAATGTACCGCACCTTGGCCATGAAAGAATAATTGATGAAATGCTTAACCACTGCGAATTAGTCGTAATAAATCCTATGGTAGGGCCAAAAAAAATAGGTGATATAGATTCTGAAAAACTCAAAGGAATATATGATTCAGTATTAAGACCTCGCTATCAAAATAAAATTACGTTTATTCCAATAAGAGCTAATATGTTTTATGCTGGCCCTCGAGAAGCTATACACCATGCAAGGATAAGGCGATGGTTAGGATTCACGCATTTCTCTGTAGGCCGCGATCACGCAGGAGCTGAAGGCATTTATAATGAATCTGCCGCAACTGATATGACCAAGCAGTACCAGAATAATCTATCAATCAAAATAATTACTCATGGTGGTGCTTTTTTCTGCCGGCTCTGTGACAAGGTTGTTCTAAAAAATCATTGTAATCATTCTAAAGATACTCTCACAGAAATATCTGGAAGTGACTTCAGGCATTGCCTTAACATGAAAAAAACCTATCCATTTGCAGCATTAGATGTGCAGCAATGGGCCTCAAAAAATCTTAAGTCTTTACAAACTTAGAATATGACAACTATTGGTTTTTGATTTTTTTGACCTACAATCTAGATACTATTAATTATCTGATTCATTCCAGCTCTTTATCATATTTTCTAGATACTCACCTGTACCCTTAAGGCTGGTCACTGCGCTCTCCATTGCGGAGTATTGTTGTAGATATCGTTCCCTTATTGTGTCCACCTTGTTATCTATATCCAGCAAATCCGTATTAATATCGGTTAAATCCTGATTGAGAACATTCTTGCGCCTTTCAAGCTCCCCTGAAGAAGCAAGGATTTGCTCCAAATAATTATCCATGGTCTCCATCAAACTCTCCCCCACATAGACAGTAGCAGTGTTAACGGTGGTTTGAGGGATAATATTAACACCCATGGCATCGCCCTTTGTTGCAGAATAATAGCTTAAACCAGTAGATAAATCAGTACCTCCTGTCATTGTAACGCCACCTAAAGAGCCCCTCAAATCCGGAGAACCCAAAGGCTTACCTGCATTTGCTGAGGCGTCATAGACCCATGCATAACTTCCTGGTTTGGGTGTGCTATACATATTCTTGTGCAACAATAGATTTGTATTATCGGAAGTCACAGAACTATTAAAAATTGCGTCAAAACTAGTTGTATCATTCTTAAGTGCATCCTTAAATGATGTCTCACTTATTGACATTGTGCCATCTCTCTTTGTAATAACTCCTAATTCCGCTAAATACTTAGAACTAGCACCAAAGCCTATTATTTGGCCTTCTGTAAACCCTCTTAGTTTCTTAGCAATGGCACTCATAACTGGGTCATGAGCCAAAGTACCAGCAGTACCGTCTTCTGCTCCCTTATCTAATATGTCAGTAAGGTAAGTTCTTGTTAAGTTCAAACGGTCAACTAATGCTTTTGTATTTGTGTATGCAGAATCTTCATCCAAAGACGCACTAACCCTAAATGCTGAGCTAGTGGTGCTCGTCAAATCCATACTATAACCCGAAAAAATGTTACCTATAGTATTGCTAGTACGCTTTATGGTCACACCGTCAACCGTTAATTCAGCATCTGCTGCTGCTGCTTTCTGAGCTGATCGCGTGCTATCAGTTGGGCTTGCCTTAAACTGGTTTAAACCGGAGTCTAGAGTTGAGATTTTAATTGCATTACTAACTCCCATAGACGATTTGACAACAAGAGAATAAACACCCGAAGAAGTTTGTAAAACTGATGATGTAATACCTGACAAGGCATTAATAGATGCTGCTAAGCCTTGAAGTGTATTATTATTAGAGTCAACTTTAACATTATGAGTTACTGCCGGAGATTTACTTGTGAATGTGTTGTCTGAATTCCAAGAACCTAAAGTTAAAGTTAAAGTTCCTTGACTAATAGAATCTGTTGGCGAAGTAAATGCGGATGATCCTGCAAACTCAAGAGTTTGCTGTGATGCTAGAGACACTACCCTTACATCTGAAGCAAAACTCTTCGCCGTAGAATTATCAGATACTGACAGCGATACGGCTGCATTTGCACTAGTCGGAACATATTTGTTAGCATTTGCTAAAGTGCTTAAGTCATTTTTTAAACTGCTCATTTCACTAACAACTTCGGCATAAGCAGATATTTCAGATTGCTTGGTAGTTTGATTTTCAGTCAACATATCCTTCTTAGGAATAGTGTCTGCGTCGACCAAACTATCAACGATCTGCGTAATGTTTAAACCAGATCCCTTTTTATTCAGTATACTCAGATAATCTACTGTCAAAAGAATTCCCCTACCATGAACTAGTTGTATTAAACGGCAAATAGGTGCAAGATTCATGCCATTATTGTCTTATCAATAACGGTTTGTTCATTGTATTTTTTACTAGAAATTAACTAAATATTTTTTTTTTGTGTCGTTATTCAATAGTAACAAGTTGGAGGAAAGACATGAATGTTCAATCAGCACTAAATGCCTACAAGGAAACTAACCTTTCTGAAGTTGAGAGTGCATCCCCGCACCGATTAATAGAATTAACATTTCAAGATCTGAAAAGAAACTTATTGATAGTTCGTAGACACTTGAATGAAGGAAAACCAGTTGGAGGACTTGAAGCTTCCAAATCAATAGCTGCTCTGGAAATTCTCCGAACTAGTCTCAATTTTGAAGATGGTGGAGAAATCGCTGCCAATCTTGATCAAATTTATTCTTATAGCTTGGACCAGTTATCAAAAATAATAAAAGATGACAATGAATATGAACTTGACGCTGTTATCGCTATAATAAGTTCGTTAGTCGATGCTTGGGGTTCAATATCAAGCATTGGGAAACCTTAAATTTTCAAAATACCTTAAAATCTTGTAGACCCGTCTTCTGTATATGCTAATATTTGCGGAAACAAATTAAGTATATAGACTCAATAGAGGAACGGGAGTCAAAGAGTTATGGCAAAATTTTGTCCAGAATGGGTATTTAGTGCATGTGTAGCAAAAGCTGCTGGAGGATTCCTAACAGGTAACATCCCGCTTTCTTCGTTATCAACGAAGCTAACAGATGGGTTGAATCAGTATTATAATGAGATCAAAGCAGAAAGTATCGACGAAGCCTCAACAAAAATACTAGAGTTTCTTAACGAAATCGAAGCTGGATCTACTGCTATCGAGTACCTAGACGCATACATATATAAAAGGGTGAAATTTCACGCCAATAATAAGCCAAGAAAACTTCAAGGGCTGTTTGTTGATGAGTTTGCACCAATGAAAACCCGGGACTATAGTGCTGAAAAAGCAGTCATACTGTTTAAGGCGTTTGTATTCAGTTCCCGTTCAGGGCTTGCCACGGAAGTACCCGCAGGGTGGGAGATTGGTGAAGAAGAAGGTATAGGCTGGTTTGGAGATCTTATGAAATCAGAACCAACAATTTTCGACTCTCTGTGAAAAAACTAAGCAATTACATCAACTTGATCTTTAAACCTTGGCGGGTTTTTAGATAGATTAGAAACGTCCTGCATTCGGGTTATCATCTCATTATGCACGTATACGGGTCTAAGACTAATTCTTGAAGCCAAATAAGCTTCTGCTGAAACGGTACTTGGAGCTTGTCTCTTATTCGCTCTAGAACCATAAAAATTATTCCCATTAACCAAGTTCGAAGAATTTACATCATTAACAGGTGGTTTATCAGCTAGCAAAGCATTTCTTGATGGCATTATTTTTGCAACGGGTCCTGCTATATTCACAGATCCAGGACGAGTCCCCTGTATCCTGTTAGTATTATGACTAAGATCGTTTGTATGAGAAAGCATGAGGTTATCATACATGAAATGGGTAATTTGGCAATATATCTATCTAAGATATCAAAAAAACTGGTTAAAAAATGCAATTTGAAAAAGTAGCAAAGGCATATCGAAAGACGGATATGTTTGGGGCAGCTGAGGCCAGAGATCCTGAAACCGTTGTTATCATGGTGATGGACGAACTCATCAAAGCAGTGAAAACATTTCACAAGAACATTTCCATTAAAACTGGTGATCTAATCAGTCGATCTAAAAGCTTTTCAAGAGCGATATCCGTAATTTACATGCTACAATCAAGTTTAGACTTAGAAAGGGGGGAGCAAATTGCTTACGACCTCTTCAGATTATATGAATTTCTAAGGATTCACTTAATCAAAGACCTAAGAACTGGATCTGTGGACAAAAGCTCAACCGCTTTGAATAGCATTGTTGACATTAAAACAGCCTGGCTGAACGTAGCAAAAGATTGATTGGATATGAAAGACTTAATTGAAAATTTAAGAGATATTTCGGATCGCATTGGTGCCGCGAAAAAAATAAGTGATTATGACGAAATACTTCACTTAGATCATCATAGAAAATTAATTCTTGATGAGATTTTTTCTAGAGGACTTAAGCAATTAAGCGAGGAAAATATCACAACCATAAAGTCAATTGCTGAAGAAAATGAGAAAATGATTTTAGAGATTTCAATAGCTGGAACAAAAAAAGCGGAATCTGCTCACAAAAAAATGAAGGCACTTAGCGGATACAATAAATAATATTTTCTCAAGCAAAAGGCTTTTCTATAGCCAGTTTTTTCATTTTTTCAATTAGGGTTGTGCGTCGCAATTTTAACATTCCTGATGCCTGACTAACCTGACCAGCAGAATTCTCCAAAGCAGCTTCGATCAAAACTATCTCTATATCTTGCAAATGGCGTCTCAAATCAATATTATCAAAATAAGAAAACCAATCCTTATAATGATTAGGGTGAGGTAAAGGCAAATCTACCGAAGTATCATCTTGATCAGCCGGGATTCCCACTAAATCTGCAGCAGCATCCCATAGCGCGGAACTTTCTTCACTATATTCTGGGGCTTTAATTTTCAGGAGATTATTCTTTACATGGTCTCCATTTATGGATCTACCATTGAATAGCACACAGGCTCTCTCTATCAGGTTTTTTAATTCTCTAACATTTCCTGGCCAGGAATATTTTTGAAGTGCCTTCAAAGCGGTATCATCAAATGTGGGTACACTATTCGCACTACTAGATGTTTCACTGAAAAGCTCAAAATCTTCCAGAATTTTCATTAAAATTAAAGGAATGTCTACGGCCCTATCCGATAATCTAGGAACATCTATAGGGAAAACATTTATTCGATAAAATAAATCTGCTCTAAAATCTCCCCTATCTACTTTCAAACTGAGATCTTGGTGGGTAGCACATACCAGTCTGAAGTCTACTTTGATTGTTTTATTACCACCAACTCTTTGAATTGATTTATCTTCAAGAGCCCGAAGCAACTTAGATTGGAGCGAAATTGGCATGTCGCCAATCTCATCTAAGAATAGTGTTCCTCCTGCAGCTTGCTCAAATCTTCCAGCTCTAGGTTTGTCCGCACCAGTGAATGATCCCTTTTCATGGCCAAACAATTCTGACTCTAATAATTCAGATGGAATGGCAGCACAATTAACCGAAATTAACAAACCCTTTCGACCCGACTCGCTGTGGAGTGCCTTAGCCACAAGCTCCTTACCAGTACCTGTTTCACCAAGAACTAAAACAGTTGTATTTACCTTTGCCACCATCTTTATGAGTCGCTTCAGTTCCTTACAAGGACTGCTAGCTCCAACAATTAAATCATCAATCATTGTCCATTACCATTACGATTTCGCTACCTGTCATTTTTTTGAATAGCACTAAACCACAATCACATATTTTTGTCAAAATTTTGAATGTGTCTTCTTAATGTCCTCTCAATATCACTGTTTTAGTGGCCTTAAACACCTAGCAAATATAAGAGTTTGAATAATTTTTTTATCAAATTTTACTTTTGGCCCACTTCTTGCCTTTTACGTAGGACGGATAGAGAGGACAGACATGACATCAATCTATATTAAGAGTACTGATTTCACCTTAGCGAAACAGATAAAAGCTTCTCTGGAAGATCGAATAATCAATTCATCCTTAGTCCCAGAAATAGAGCCTAATAAGGTAGAAAGTGTCACGAGCAATTATAATACTTATGTATGCTCTTCAGCCTGGGAAAATAAATTGGGTGGGCAACCAGCTTTATTGGATGCTGCGAGAAAGTTACGCGCTAAAAATATTATAGTTGTGCATGAAGAAAGCGATAGTTACCAAATAGAAAAACACTTGGGAGGTAATCTCATCCGCTTTCACATAGGAAAAAATGATGCATCTACCAATCTTAATCAAAGCTTTTCAGTACAACTCCTTCTAAGCTTAATTCAACCTAAAGACAGCATGACAGCTGGTGATATCAATAGCCACCAACTCCTAAAGCTATCAAAGAAAGTTTCAGAAGCTGATGTGACTGTATTCATAAATGGTCCCACCGGCACCGGAAAAGAAGTTTTATCAAAATTCATACACAAGCATTCTAATAGAAAAGATAAAGCCTTTGTGGGGATTAATTGCGCTGCAATCCCCGAAAATATGCTTGAGGCTATTCTATTCGGTCACGAAAAGGGTGCCTTTACTGGTGCATCTACTTCCAACAAAGGTATTTTTCGGGCTGCGGATGGAGGAACTCTTCTATTAGATGAGATATCTGAAATGCCCCTTTCTTTGCAGGCTAAGTTACTACGCGTGCTACAAGAAAAAATAGTGACTCCACTAGGTTCTCAGCAAGAAGTCCCTGTGGATGTTAGAGTGGTAGCTACAACAAATAGATGCATGGCTCAGGAAATAAAAACAAATCGATTCAGAGAAGATTTATTTTACCGCCTTAATGTTTTTCCATTGCTAACAAAACCACTGGCTGATCGCCAGAATGATATAATCCCCATAGTCACAAACTTATTAATAAGGCATGTCCCTGACATCACTAAGATTCCATATGTAAATCCCGATGCCATTAATGCACTTCTAAATTATAATTGGCCAGGCAATGTCAGAGAATTAGAAAACGTAGTCCAGAGAGCCCTAGTACTTTGTTCAGAAGGGACGATATCTGAACTAGACATAATAGTTGATTCTACAGCTGGGGATAACTCAGTACAAGAAAATCTACGAGATCAAATTCTTTCAAAAGCTACTCAAATAGAGGAAGTCGGAAATGTCTAAGATAAATCCAGCAAATCTAGAAAACAAGGTGATGAATTTCCATCAAAAAGTCTTGAATCCAGCGAAAGATGCTCTGGGATCTCAGATACCAGAAACACCATTCACGGATAGAATGACAAATGCAATTCGCCAGGTAGCAAAAGCTCAAGAAGAAGCCGCCATAAGTGCTAAGAATTTTGAATTAGGTGTGGAAACAGATTTAAGCAAAGTCATGATGAAACAGCAAGTCTCTTCCCTTGGTTTCCAATTAACCCTAAACGTACGAAATAAAGTTCTCTCTGCATATAAAGACATTATGAATATGCCAGTATAAGAATGACAATTTTTCTGAATTCATCTAGGTGCTAAAATGACAGATACAACAGAATTTTCCGCAGCCACTAATAGAACTGATAATGGATTAGTAACCCAGACTAGCCGGCTATTAGCAAATGTGCAGAAACTTACTTCACAGCCAAGCTTCCAAAGATCATTTCCTGCAGTGATAGCTGTCATAGCTGTCGGGATAGGCCTATTGGTATATGCACTTTTACAACAGCCAGAGCGGACAACTTTATTTGCTTCACTCCCTGATTCAGAAAAATCTAAGGTAGTAGATGCTCTCAAGAATCAAGGAGTGGCTGTTACTCTCGATCCTGCAACTGGAGATATTTTAGTACCTGTAGATGACTACCATAGTTCGAGAATTTCCCTCGCAGCTCAAGGATTGCCGGCTTCCGTGCCAGGAGGATATCAAAGTTTAAGTGACCTACCCCTTGGTTCGAGTCGGTCTGTTGAGTTAATGCGATTAAAACAAACACAAGAAATTGAATTAGCAAGATCCATCAGAGAAATTGAAGATGTTATGTCTGCAAGAGTACACTTGGCTCTGCCAGAAAAATCTGTGTTTGTGAGGAACCAGCAACCCCCGACAGCCTCTGTTTTTGTTCAGCTTCCTTACGGAAGAACTTTAGGTTCAAGCCAAGTTACAGCCATAGTGCATTTGGTATCTTCTTCAATACCCAATATGTCTAAACAAGATGTCACTGTTGTAGATCAAAATGGTGCTTTACTCTCAAAATCAGCAGATGATCCAGATAGTATTCTATCCGATAGTCAATTAGAGCATCGAATGCGCTTAGAAAGCATCTATAGAAGCCGAATAATTTCATTAGTTACCCCAATTGTGGGACCAGGAAATGTAAGCGCACAAGTAAATTTAGATATTGACTTTACTCGAAATGAAACCACTGAAGAAATAGTAGATCCTAAAGGCACAGCCACAAGAAGCAAACAAACTACTTTAGACGTATCAACAGATTTACCCGCTCGTGGGATACCTGGTGCTGTTTCTAATACTCCGCCTACCCAGGCTGAATTAAGCACCTCGCCCTCAGGGAATGCATCCGATGACAGAATCAGAACCCGTTCTTCAAGTGACATCGAAAATTTTGAAGTTAGTAGAACTATCTCAACCACCCAAAAGCCTTCTAACACAATTGTTAAGATTACTGCTGCTGTTCTTTTGAGAGAAACCGTAGCAATAAATCCAGAAACAGGTTTAGAAGAAGGACAACCTTTGCCAGCAGAAAAGTTAGCCGAAATTAATAAATTGCTTTCTGGTGCTATTGGCATTGACCAAGAAAGGGGCGATACATTAACTGTCAGCAGTTCTCCTTTTGTTTCTACATTGGAGGGGGTTTCCAAAGAATGGCACGAAATCCCTCTGATCAAGAACCTCCTAAAGCAGCTCGTTACAATATTAATTCTATCGATCGTGGCCTTAGGTGTTATAAGACCATTACTAAATAGAATTATGATACCGATAGGTTCTGGAGCTCCTGGTGAAGTATTAGTCGGCATGGAAGATGAAGTAGACGTAGACACCGTGGAAGTCCAAGAAGGAGAGTCTCTAGAAGATATAAAGGCTAAGCTTAAACCAAAGAAGCAAGCAATTTCAGCTGATATGCTAGACACAGCAAACACCTATGACGACAAGGTAGCGGTGATTAGAATGATAGTTTCTGAAGAAGCGGGTAAAGTTTCAAATGTTTTCAAGGAAATGATTAGTAAAGATATGGGACCGAGCTAAATGAGAATGCTTTTCCCAATACAAAAAATTTGATAAATTAACAAACAAAAGAGATCATAGAGGGCTCCCATGGCAGAAGAAAGCGTATTTGAAGGACTAAGTGGCACCCAAAAGTCAGCAATTTTGATGATGCTTTTAGGAGAAGATGAAGCTTCAGAAATTTTGAAGAATCTTTCTCCAAAAGAAGTACAGCACTTAGGGACGGCCATGTATTCCGTACAAGGAATAGATCAAAATACAGTTAACCGAGTGTTGGATGAGTTTCTAGCCATCATCAAAGAACAAACAAGCCTTGGTCTTGGTGCTGGTAATTACATTAGGAATGTTATGACTAAAGCATTAGGGGAGGATAGAGCTCAGTCCGTCTTGGGCCGAATTACTCCATCAAGTAGTGAGAGGCCAATAGAAATTTTGGATTGGATGGATGCCCGAGCAATATCTGAATTAATTGTTGATGAACATCCTCAAATAATAGCTTTAATTATTTCTTATCTTGATTCAGCCATGGGAGCCGATGTTTTAAACATGTTGCCCGAGGAGCTTCAACCACTCATTGTGGAAAGAATAGCAAATTTAGAAAATGTTCAACCGGATGCTATACGAGAGCTCGAGACGGTAATGGAAAAGAAATTTCAAGCAAATACTACGCTTAGAGCTTCACAAGTGGGTGGTATAAAAGCCGCTGCAGCCATTATGAACTTTACCAGCGGGGATACTGAACAAGCAATATTTAAAGCCGTAGCCAAGAAAGATCGTAACCTGATGCAGGCAATTCAAGAAGCTATGTTTGTTTTTGATAACTTAATTATGTCTGATGACAAGTCTCTTCAAACCCTCATGAGAAGCGTAGATACAGAAGATTTAGTCTTAGCCTTAAAGGGAACTGATGACGTACTGGCAGACAAAATCTTCAGCTGCATGTCAAGCCGTGCAGCTGCAAACATACAAGACGAAATGGAAGCGTTGGGTCCAGTGCGGTTAACTGAGGTACAAGAAGCTCAAAAACGTATAATTAATGTTGCAAGAAGAATGTCAGATGAAGGTACTATTGTCCTGGCTGGTAGAGGTGGTGATGATTACGTCTAAAATCGAAAAGAGAATTTTCAATGATTGATGAATTAGATAAGACCAGTGATTCTTCCTTGGCCGATGATGAGATAGCGAGTCTAATGAAAACTCTGTCTTCTAATAAATACCAGGGAAACTCTGCATTTCCAAAGAAAGTTGTAGAACCATTCAAAGCTTTACCGCTTACCCAAATTGCATCAAAAGCGGCTGGGAAAAACGATTCAGAAGTTTCCAAAACAGGAGAAACTAATAACAAATCAAGTGATCAATCAATCTCTGAAGATGAAAAGGTCGCTACTGATGTCAACATACCTTCAGAAAATAATATCCCAGCTGATGAGCAAAAAGATTCTCATGAAAGTGAAGATTCAGGCCAATCTACCTCACCTATATCACCTGAAGATCAGAATTTTGAACCTTCAATTGAAGAGGATCAAACAGTAGACCCCAGCACTTCAGAAAAAAAAGAGTTACCGGATCAAGCCAATGATCATACTACTGGTGTCCCTATCAAAGAGAAATTGTATACTGAGACAGAAAAAGAAGATGCCTATCAAAAAGGATTGGCAGAAGCCACCAAGAAATTTGAGTTTGAACAAACCTCTCTACAAAATAAAGCTCTTCTGACCCTTAACAGTTTAATCAAAAATTTAGAAACAAAGATAGCAATTGACACAAAGCCATTGGAAAAACAGTTGAAGGAAGAGATCCTAAAAATAGCAACCGAAAGAGTTGGAATTGCTATCAAAGAAATGCCTGAATCTTTTACCCAAAAAATTGAAAAACTTGCCCAAGGCATAAAAAATAAAGGCGATGTCTGGGCCCTAAAGCTTAACCCAGATGATTTTCAAGCAATTGACTCCTTCCTTAAAAATTCAAAAGATCTAAAAAAATTCACGATTTTCCCTGATAATACTCTAGCAAATAGCGACATAATTATTGAACTAGGTGGCGTATCCTTAATTGACAGTATTTCTGACCGATATGACTCAAATGGGAAAGAAGGGACAAGGCATTTACAATTAGATAACAGCACCCAGCATACTGGCAGCAAACCAGAATCAGAGGTCTCTGAAGTTAACACAGATACCAATTTAACTCCGACACTAGAAAATATAGCTAACGAAACAGAAGAGCTCGGAAATCAAAGCATAGACCAAAAGAAAAGCATTGTTAAAGAAGATCCAGTGGTTTTACCTGACCCTAACCTAGAAAGTTCTATGCCATTGACAGAACCTGCTTTTGACCAGAAAGAAGAACCAGACAAAACAAACTCCATTGGAGAAGATGAAAAAAAAGTCGAGGACCTGGATACCGAAAATGAGAAACACAAAAATGATCAATAAGCCAATGATAGCCCAGACTATCAAAAACTAGAAACCTAAGAGCTATAGCAAATTGCATCTCAGATAAAATAGTTCAAACTGTAGAAAATATAATTAATGAACACTACGATTACACAAAACCTACTTGAAAATGTAGAAACTAACCTTAAGCCGAAGGCAATCAGGCTTACAGGTAAAGTATCTAAGTATGATGGTAATTTGCTAGAGTGCGATGGCTTCCCCGCAAATATTGGAGCGATTTGTGAAGTTGAAACAGACCTAGGTACAATGGAAAAAGCTGAAATTGTTGGTTTTAATGACGGTAATAACTGCTTGTCTCTTTTTCAGTCTGGAGCACAAATCAAATCTGGATCAAGAGTTTCTTTATTGGACGATGGTTATTCAATACCAGTAGGAACAAACTTGTTAGGTAGAGTAATAGATGCTCTTGGCAAACCTTTAGATGGAGATCCCAACCCCCTATTACGAGATACATGGCCACTCAATGGAATACAACTGAATCCCCTGTTAAGAAACCCTGTCTCGAAGCCATTAGATGTTGGCATTAGGGGTATTAACGGCCTACTAACTGTAGGGCAAGGGCAGCGAATTGGGATCATTGCTGGTTCTGGTGTAGGTAAATCAGTTTTATTGGGGATGATGAGTAAGAACACTAATGCTGATATAATAGTAGTTGCTTTGATCGGAGAAAGAGGCAGAGAAGTTGGTAAGTTTGTAAATGATATATTGACCAGCGAAGCAAAAACAAGAACAGTAGTCGTTGCCGTTCCCGCTGACAGATCACCCCTTCTTAGAATTAGAGGAGCCAATAGGGCCACAGCTATAGCAGAGTTTTTTAGGGATTGCGGGAAAAATGTACTTCTTATAATGGACTCTCTAACGAGGGTAGCCCACGCCAGAAGAGAAATAGGTTTGGCTTTAGGCGAACAGCCAACAGCTAAGGGATATCCCCCATCCGTAGTTTCTTTAATACCAAAGCTAGTAGAACGATCCGGAACAGGTATTGGAAGCCAGGGCTCTGTTACAGCTTTTTATACAGTATTAGCTGATGGTGATGACACCAATGATCCAGTTGTGGATACCGCTCGAGCTATCTTAGATGGGCACATCTTATTGTCTAGAGAACAAACTCAACTCGGAATTTATCCTGCCTTAGATATCCCAAATTCGGTCAGCCGAGTCATGACCGAAATTACCAGCGTGGCGCATCAAGAAGCAGCTAACAAATTTAGGAGACTTGTCTCACTATATATGGAGAACAGGGATCTAATCCTTATGGGAGGATATTCAGTTGGTCAAGACCCCGAACTTGATGAAGCCGTAAACCTTTGGCCAAATCTAGTCTCATATCTTCGGCAAGAGCAAAATGTGAAGTCTGAACTAAAATCTTCGACAGTTGATCTAGAAAAAGTCATTAACGGCGATTCTAATGCGATCTAAAAGGAAATTGTTTGAACTCCTGGCTTTAAAAGAAAAAGTTGAAAGAAACAAATTTTTTAAGCAGGCTAAATCTATTGCCAGTGAAATGGAAAAAAATAATGCTATGAATTCTCAGCTCAAAGAAATATCAGCAAATAAAAAAGGAAGTGTGAAAACACTTACTGCCTTACAACTGAGATCAGACAAATGGTATGATTTCCAAATCCAAGAACAAATCGTTGCCACAGAAAATAGAGCAAAGTTCTTGAAGGAAGAGAATCAACAGGTAAATAGGAAAATAGTCCTACGAAACCAAAAAATGCGTAAATCACTTGAAAAGGCAAATATACAAAGAAAACTTGAGTTGGCAGATTTAGAGAAGAAATCTATTCTATCTTTGCCTACTAATACTAATAAGCGCCAAGGATTTAACTCTTAGAAAAATTAAACTGGCACTCAAATTGCAAACTTAATCCAGTAATGATAACTTGATTGTTTAGAAATTAATATGACAGAGATTTCGTCTAAGAGTGAAGCTAAATTCACTGAAGGGCTTAAGGGATTAGGCAAAAACCCTGATTCAGAGGGAGAAACGGGTATGTTTGATGCCCTTTTTGGCATGATTTCAGAGGTGGAAATAGAAATTGACCCGGAGGTTGCTGTTCTTGCCACCGATTTAACTCTCCAGGAAAAAATCAATCAAAATTCTGAGCTATTAGCCAATATAATAGCACCTATTAGCAGTCCAAATGAGAGTGAATCAAATAAAATAAGCGCCCCTAATTTACCAAAGCCAAACTGGGTATTCCAGGACACTTCTACTGACATGGAAACCTTTAAACTGACCCTAGAAATAAAAAACAATAAAGATCAAAATGGAAAAACTAGCATAGATCTGCTTAATAAATTAGCTGAATCCTTAAAAAAAGGAGTCGGGATAGCTCCTGAAAAAACCAAAAATCCTTCTGTGGAGCAGAAAGGGTTGAAACCTGCAATGATCGAAATTCCTTCAACCAAAGAAGCGAATGTCAACAGTGACAAAGAAATCATCGATAATTTATTAAGACGACCACTGCAATCTAAAAAAGTTGTCTCAAAAATGATTGCTGAAAAAGAAAAAAATGTAGAACTCTCTAAGCTATCAGAACAAATAACAGAAAAAATGCCTGAGAAAGCTTATCAATTGACAAAAGTCCATCAATCCCCTTCTGGGAAGGAAATGTTGAAGACAGATAATATACAAAGTGCTTCTATGACAAATTCAAATAATAATTCATCCATGTCGAGTAATACAAATTCTGGTGGGAACCTTGGTTCGGGGAATTCTTCTCATTCAAATGCACCCATGGTATTAGAGCATCTTAACATGCTTGAAAGATCCTGGGGGAAAAACCTGTTGAGCAAGGTGCAAACAGCCTTACAAAACGGAGACCAATCAATTGAGCTAGCCTTAAAACCAAAGAATCTTGGAAAGCTCAAAATTTCCCTTAGCTTAAGCAATGAGGGCGCCAAAATTAACATTGTTACAGAGACATCAAGTGCAGCTCTCCTTCTAGCCGAAGCAGAGGGAAAGCTGTCACAGATGTTAGAAGGATCAGGCCTTAAATTATCAAATCTAAATACGGGTACTGAACAGGATAAAAAAGGAAACCCTGAACAGAATAATAATGAAAAAGATCAAAATGATAACCAGCCCGGGCAAAAAGAGGCTGAAAAAAAAGAAGAACTGGAACCTTCACTAGAACTAGGTTCTACTACCTCACTTAACCAAACCGTCAATCTCATAGCATAAAGGAATCTGTCATGGCTGATGAAAATACAGAAGAAAAGAAAAAGGGTGGTTTACTTAAGTTGCTAATGTTTATAGGTGGCGGAATATTGTTGATAGGAATTGGTCTTGGAGTTGGTTTTTTTCTTTTTGGTAGTAAAGCAGCCGATCCTTCTGAAGAAATCGAGGAAATTATTGAAAGAAAAATGAAAGAAGCTGAGGAAGCAAAAGCAGCCCAAGAGGCGTCCGAAGCTGATCCTGACAAAAAGATCGCTCCAGAAGTTGAGAATTTTGTGACTACCTATTATGAATTTTCGGGCACGTTCACAACCAATTTAAGAAATTCGACAAAGTTTCTTCAAGTTGGTATAGGTGTTTCAACACAATATGATGATACAGTTATGGCTAATGTTGAAATGCATCAGTTATCTCTAAGATCGGAGATCCTAGGCATGATGAGCGAATTTTCTGAAGAAGAAATACAAGGAAAAGCTGGTAGAGATGCTTTGTCAGCCGCCATAGCTGAAGCAATCAACAAAAAGCTTACAGAGCTGGAAGATTTTGGCGGTGTTGAATCCGTTCATTTTACTTCTTTCATGTTGCAATAGATAGAAGGGCGGAATCCATTGGTATCATCAAGAAAATTATCGAGTGATGAGGTCGATGCTCTCATAGAGGGTTTGCAAACAGACGGAGAATCTGCAACCAGTTCTGATGTCTCAGCTTCTGCAAATGTGCGACCTTTTAAATTTGGTTCAGATGACCTAACACTGCTAGGTGATTACTATGCACTCAGAATGATAAATGAACGCTTTGCTAGATTCTCAAGAGCTGTCTTTTTGCCGATGTTAAGAATCCAACCCAGGATTTCTTCATTTCCACCTGAGGTAAAAACCTTTGACGAATATACATCAGGGATAGAAAGCTTTATGAGCCTTACAGCCAGTCGGCTTGAAGAATTGCGCGGTAACATGATGACGGTAATGGATCCTACGTTTATTTCAATTCTAACAAATTCTTTTTATGGAGGGCAACTGGGGCCTGACAAAAGTAAGAAGACTGAATTCACATCGACAGAAGATAGGCTTATTGAGATCATTTCGGAAGGGCTAAACCGGATGCTGGAATCTGCTTGGAAAGATTTAATGCCAATCAATCTTAGTGTGCAGGGTAGAGAGGTAAATCCTCAATTTGTTTCTTTTGTAGATGGTTCTGAACTCGTAATTATTTGTTCTTTTGTTGTTCAATTACCAGGAATGGATGCTGCTAATTTTGATTTAATTTATCCCCTTCAAACTCTTAAACCTATCGCCTCTCTACTGCGCTCTAAAGTTCAGTCCGATGTCGTAGAAGACGATGTCTCCTGGAGAGAAAGGCTTGAAAGAGCAGTATTAGAAATCCCCTTAAAAATTAGTGCCAGACTAAGTGAACCAGTAGTATCGATGAGTAAACTTATAAATGTAAAACCAGGTGAGGTGATTCCAATTCAAATTGGAGAAGGCGTTGAAGTTAGGGTTGAAGGTAAGCCTATTTTTCTAGGTGAAATGGGGGAAGTATCTGGTCAATCTGCAATCAACTTGAATAAACGTCTATCATCATAAGGTAATACCCAAAATAGGAAGGGATATAAAATGGCTGAAGAAAATTCAGAAGAGACAAGCACTACAGAAGATGCTATTCCTGCAGAAGAAAGTAACTCACCTGAAAACCAGAGCCCTTCTCCTCAAGGTGGGGGAACAGAAAATCTAAGGGTTCTGGAAAATATTGATGTAGCTCTAACTGTCGAAGTCGGAGGAGCTGAAATAAAAATCAGGGAACTTCTTAGATTAGGAGAAGGTTCAGTTGTGGAATTAGACAGATTAGCAGGAGATCCCCTCGACATACTAGCTAATGGTACCATGATAGCCAAAGGGGAGGTTGTGATGGTTGGGGAAAGATTTGGGGTTCGCTTTACCGAAATAGTTGATCCTGAAAAACGAATGGAAAGTGTTTGATTAAGTGTCATTTCTCTGACACCCCTATTCCATAAATCTACTAGAAATCCAATATATGTGAGATTTCATAGCTTTTAAGATTTTGGCACATTTTTTGCCTCTTATAAAATAAGAGGAGTAAAAAATGGATATCGAAGGCATTAATTTAACTCAAATAATTACTGTTGCTATCTTTTTGTTAGGACTTGTTGCACTGCAAATCTTCCTGACAAAAAATAAAGGCAGATTTTCCAACACCTGGAAATCCAACAAAAGAATCCAATTGATAGAAGAGAAAGCCATTAGCTCTTCAGAAAAATTACGAATAGTTTCTGTAGACAGTAGTCAGTTTTTGATTATCTCAAATAAAGGAAAAAAAAGCTCTGTAATCCCTTTAAACCCATTAGAAAAAAGACCAGTTCCAAAATCTAATAGGAACGACATGCAGATTAAGAATGAGGGTGACTCTTATAATTTTAAAAAAGATTCAAGAGTAACAAGCTCAACTACAGAATCCAACCTATCGTTGGAAAGTCCCAAAGCTCATCAACTTAGTCAAGCTATTCAAGCAGCTAGAGAAATGAACCCAGCAGTGAGTTATAAAAAATGAAGCAACCCAGCCTTTTGATTATTGGAGTGAGCACTCTAATACTATTCTTAACAATATCTACTCCAATTCAAGCAGAAAACGTTTTGCAGAATTTTGGTGTGGGACTACCTGCAATTAATGTTTCTGATTCCGCAGCAGGTCAGACCACTTATTCCCTATCCCTTCAAATACTAGCTTTAATGACAAGCATCACGGTTCTGCCTTCATTAATTCTTGGAATGACGTCCTTCACAAGAATAATTATTGTCTTATCCATATTGCGGCAAGCTATGGGAACTCAGCAAACTCCGCCAAATCAAGTTTTAGTTGCAATAGCATTATTCCTAACTCTTTTCATTATGTCACCTACTCTATCAGAGATTAACTCAACTGCTCTCAATCCATATTTGGAGGGCAATATGCCCGCAGAAAAAGCATTAAATGAAGCAAGCGATATTGCCAAAGATTTTCTGGTCTATAATACACGAAAAAATGACTTACAGATGTTTGCAGACATGGCTGGTGATGCTACCTATGAAAATAATTCTGAAGTGCCACTGCCAGTACTTTTACCAGCCTTTATTACTTCAGAATTGAAAACTGCTTTCCAGATCGGGTTTCTATTGTTCCTACCCTTTTTAGTCATTGACATGGTGATTGCTTCAACTTTGATGTCACTTGGAATGATGATGTTAAGCCCAATGCTAGTCTCTCTACCATTTAAATTACTGTTGTTTGTTCTGGTAGACGGTTGGGCAATGACCGTGGGATCACTGGTTGCCACTTACTCAGGAAGTTAGGGGGAATATATGGATTTTGATTCAAATGTTGAATTCTTAAGACTTGCCTTTTATCAAATAATCTTAACAGCTGGTCCATTGCTAGCCGTTGCACTTGGCGTTGGCCTAATCATTGGTATCGTACAGGCAGCAACAACAATCAATGAAATGACCCTAAGTTTTGTACCAAAACTTGTCATAGTAGTTTTAACATTTGCTCTACTTTCAAATTTCATGCTTGTGAGTTTGACAGACTATTTCTACTTCATTTTCGATAGAGTTGCAGGATTAGGCTTTAGCTAAATGTTAGATATATCTCAAGCAGACATAGGCTTGTTACCAGGATTAGAGCTTCCAATCCTTTTGGATACAATACTCCTTTTCTTCTTTTGTAGTATTAGGATAGCCGCTTTTCTAATAGCCTCACCAATTTTTGGAGCTGGGTATGTGATATTGCCGGTAAGGATTTTGTTTGGGATGGTATTGACTTTGTCTGTTTTCCAAAATCACAGCATCGTACTTGACACCGAAACAATGGCCTCTGCGCTGGGTGTAATTTTAATCATAAAGGAAATAGCTATTGGGTTGAGTGCTGGTCTTGTTCTAACCATCTGGTTTTCAGCCGCCTCTTTAGCAGGAGAAAAGATAGCTAGCACCTCCGGTCTAGCTTTTGCGGCACAGGTGGATCCTAATACAGGAGCATCAACCCCAGTAATCAGTCAAATTTTTATGCTATTCTTGTTGGTCGTATTCTTAGCCATTGATGGCCATCTAATCGTACTAAGAACTTTGCTAGATAGTTACGAATTCATACCCATAGATTCCATTCCAACCCTAGGAATCTTGATAAAATCTGGAATTGGTGCTGCGGGTTCAATGTTTTTAGCTGCTACTGTGATTATGTTACCAGTTTCGATCATTCTTTTGATGGTCAATGTGTCAATAGGAATTATGACCAGGTCAGCCCCTACTCTCAACCTTTTTTCCTTTGGCTTTCCTATAACATTACTTGGGACATTTATTTTCTTATATCTTTCTGCTTCCACCATAGGCTTTGCTATGTCTGACCTGGTAGAAGCTTCTATACAATCAATGCAAGATATGATCTGGAGCATTAGCAATGGCTGAAGAAAGTGAAGACGGTCAAGAGAAAACTGAGGAACCCTCCCAACGGAAGATAGAAAAAGCCCGGGAAGATGGTAAGGTATTAAGTTCCAAAGAATTGTTCGTATTCAGCAATATCTCTATGGCCCTAATCGTTATGTTTGCGTTTTTCCTAGTAGCCAAGCAATATTTATTTGAATGGGCAGACCTTTTCGTCTTTGAAAACGATGGAAGTTTAGATGATTTAGCTGCAATTAAAACAACCTATGCCCTATGGTTTTTCTTGAAGGTCAGCTTGCTTGTGGGAACTCCCGTTTTTCTAATAACAATAGGAACACAACTCGCCGTGGGTGGAATCAATTTTGCTCCAAAAGCAATGGCCTTTAAAGGAAGTAAATTGAACCCCATTAAAGGCATGAAAAACATAATTTCTCTCAAATCTTTAGTGGAATTGGGAAAATCTATTCTGAAAGTGGTCCTACTGATGGGAACCGCATCCTATGCTATTTACTTATCATTACCTCAAATTCTTCAAATGCCTGCAGGCAGTATAAGTTCAGCACTTGGTGAATTAAAAAATATTTTTCCCCTCTTACTAATTTCTAGTTTAATAGCCTTAGCAGCAATAGCTGCTATAGATTATTTTTGGCAAAGACATCAGCATATGGACTCACTTAAGATGTCAAGACAAGAGCAGAAGGATGAATTTAAACAAACAGAAGGGTCGCCAGAGGTAAAACAAAAGATAAGACAAAAGCAGATACAAGCAAGTATGGCCGCTTCAGAACAACGAAAGTCTGTAGAAAATGTTTCTAATGCAACTGCTATTATTACTAACCCCACCCACTTTGCTGTGGCCCTTAGGTATATTGTCGGAGAGCCTGGAGCACCAGAGGTCATAGCTATGGGAAGAGGAAAAGTGGCCCAAGACATTATTGAGGTCGGGAAAAATCATCGTATTACGACTTATCGTAGTCCTCTATTAGCTCGTGCATTATTCTTCACTTCTGAAATAGGAAAAGAGATTTCAGATAAGCTTTATAATGCAGTAGCAGTTGCTTTAGCCTACATATATAGAATAGATAGAGGCGAATTAGTAGAAGAGCCAAAAATAGACCTTCCGGAAGATATGCGGTTTAATGAAAATGGTCAGATAATTCAAGGAGAGGAGTGATCCATGCCAAGAAGGTATCATAAAAGCTATGGTGATTGGATAAGTACACTCTCATTCTTTGGTGTATCAATATATGCCTGTTTAAAGGGCTTTGAGTTTTGGGATGAAAGTATCTTCATAAAATCAATTTTACTCTTTATTGCCTCTGTAATGTGTTTGTTAGGATCTTTGCGTTACCCTTTAGCCAGGTTTTTTGATGAAATAAATAAGAGAAGACAATGAAAAAGATTAGTGACACTATAATTTGTCGTAATTGCAGGTATTTATTCATCACTCACGATAAATTCAGGCCTTGGGGTTGTTCAAACTTTGGATTCAAGTCACCAAAGCTTCCAAGCCATATAGTTTTATCAACGACTGGCATGAAATGTGCTTACTTTAAGAAAAAGGATTTACTAATAAAAAAGAAGAGAAATAGAAACCGTGGTGGGAGATTAGCATGAGCGCAGAGTTAGATACAATTGAAGAAAGTATAAAAATCGCGTTGGATGCAGCAGATGCTGCCACAGACATCACCTCAGAGTATAACAAGGTCAAAAGAGAACATAAAAAATTGGAGGCGAAAGTGAAGCAAATCCATCGCTATACAACTATAATATTTGGAAGCTCAATACTGGCATCAATTGTGGCTATTGGTTTTTCATCAGTAATATATTTCAGATCAATGTCTGATTTGTCAGTGATGACCACGACTAACCGTGAGGCCCTTGTAATTTTTGCTGAAAACGTTGATGCGGTTAAAGAAACAACTAATAACCTCAGAATGGCTATGGACAATCAAGCTCTGATCCAGGACCAGAATAAACGTGTATTAAATAAAATAGCAGTCATGAGAGATGACTTCAAAAGTACAACTGAAACCATGAAATCACAGGTCATAAAGGCTAATGAACAGCTATCAGGTGAAATAGCCAATTTTAGTGGTCAGCTCTCCAGTACTGTTTCAGAGACGCTAATCTCTCAAATGAATGGTCAACTTGCGCAAATAGAAGCCTTAATAAATGGAATTCAAGATGCATATACTAGTTCCCTGGAAGGTGTAACTACTACCCTTGCAGATAATAAGACAATGCAAGGTATAGCTGATACCCAAAGCCTCCTGGCAACGCAAATCAAGTTACTAGAAAAAAAGAATACGGAAATGATTAAACAACTGCAAAGCCGTGATAATCATATTAAATTTCCTTAAGTTATGCTATTGAGTTGGGGCCATGGTTGAATCAGTCGACAATAGTATCATAAACCAAGATGAGGATCCTGCAACAACGTCCACTCCCTTGGAAACAGATGGCACCCCATATCTCAAAATTGCAGAGCATGGCAGATCTTCAAGAACAAAAGCTTTGAAACTAAAAGTAGAAGACGTCATTGTTGCAGTTGACGGCACTGAGTTTCGATCAAATTCAGATAATCTTGTCGATCTATTATCCAGTGAAGACGATGGCAAATGGCTCTTGACTATTTGGAGAGCAGGAACATTTTTTGAAGTTTTCACCAGAGGGCCACTCGGAGGGGTATTAAAGTTTACTTCTGAAGACGAAGCAAAGCTTATTTCTACCAAATTCAACGAAAGACCCCTGATTGAAAAATCTGAATTTAGAACTTTCGAAGTTCTAAAAGATATGAGTAAGAAATGTGATGTATACGATACTACCTTTTCACAAACAGCTGTTGTTCTTCCTCCTATATGGTTGGCCCAAAATAGGATGTGGGAGCCTTTTATAGCTGTAATGTCAGTTTATTTAATAACATTTAATGTAAATATTGTTTTGTTTATATTGTCTTCTCTATTGATTGCTGTTTATTTCAAGCAAGGCCAAATTACTTTGAGACGAAGTTACAGCATGTTTCAGGATTTTCAGATGTGGGCAATAGTGGCAGCAACCGATGAAGCAACCGTTCAACAAAAATGTCGGGCTTTTGATCCGAAATGTGATTTTGTACGAAGCCTGGTAGGGCCTCCTGTCAAAAATGATGCCGATCAAAAGCAAAAACCTAAAAGACGAAAAAGTGGGAATGTCTCCAGTACTGCTCCAAGTACATACTAACTCATTGGCAAAAATAAATCTTTGTAACTATGACATAGAATTTAGTCAGAATCCTAAGTATGGATCAGGAACTTTTGGTTTTTGACACAATTAATGACTAGCTCCTGGTCTCAATAATCAGTTTTTAACTACCTACTCATAGATACTCTTATTAATATTATTACCAAAAGATAGCGGCAGCTCTTAGCTATTTGGCACTTTCAATCACAATCAAATAATCTTCCTCATTCTAGTCCTGTTTCTTTTCAAACCGCATTTAATCACTTGTCAAGGGATCAAAGACTTAGTGACCAAAAAATATATTGATTATGCTAGAGTAAGACAGAATGTACACGTCTAGAATATTTTAAAAGATTTAAGTCTTTGATCATGATTGGCCTTCATTTAAGATTCGGATTCACTGTTACTCAAACTTGAGGATCAAACTTTTAAATATTGTCCTAATAATGTTACTACCTTATCAAGATCAAAGCTGACTTGAATAAACTCAACCCAATATTTACAGTTAATGAATGGGTTAAAGAGCCAGCCATTTGATGTGCATCAATATTAAAGAATCCTGCAAATTTGATAGATATATCCCCTATAAAAATAACATATTGCTTTAGCTTAGAATGCTAAACCTGAAACACACATTGGACATGGAAGAACTCAGAAAAATGTCATCCTGACTCTCTTCAGATTGTGCATTTTCCAGAGACTACGTATCTTATCATAACTCTAATAAGAGTTCACAATTAACAAATTAAAAATGTCAGAAATAATTAGAAGGAGTCCTTTTGTACTCAGAAATCTATTTCGATTTCTATTCTTCTATTCTTTGCCCTACCTTCAGCCGTATCATTACCCTTGATAGGCTTAGCTTCTCCAAAACTTATAGCCTGCATTTGATCAGCACTGATTACACCCGTTTTTTCCATTTCCTGAACAACACTCGATGCCCTAGCCGCAGCTAAATCCCAGTTATCTCTAAAATTTGAACCAAACTTCAAAGGCACATTATCTGTGTGACCTGAAACTGTGATCTTACTGTTTTCTCCTACACCTTTGGTAGCTATTTTAGCCATGATGGATCGCGCTTCCTCAGTCAATTCTGCTGATCCTGAAGGAAAAGCACCTCCAGCCCCAACGGTTACATAAACTTTCCCATCTCGCCTCTCTACCTCAACTAAGCCTTGACTTATTTCTTCCTTGAGTGCTACTTGAAGGTTGTCTTCTGCTATTTGCGCCTTCTGATCACCTGCAGAACCGCCCCCAGTTCCACTACCATCCTGCTGCTGGCTATCGGAGGAGGATCCCCCATCAGAGGACGAACTATCGTTACTCTTGGCGGCAGCCGCCAGTTCAGCTAATTTTTGCTCAATGCCTCCGAAAAGAACTTCCTGTTCAGCTTTTCCAGAAG
>MDSV01231186.1_pt1 | contig 24552 bp, 21 predicted proteins | sample 810851 | NCBI WGS metagenome assembly MDSV01 (sample SAMN05326640, study PRJNA326480) | marine metagenome | isolation source: seawater | place: Atlantic Ocean: North East | collected 2012 | reverse complement strand
TCAATGATTTCTGTTGAAGATGTAGTAGTAATTTCATCTAAGCCATCTTTTCCATGAACAATAAATTGGTGATTATTTTTTAATTGTTGAGATGCTTCTGCAACTATTGAAAGTAACTCCGACTTAAATACACCTGTAAGTCCACGATAAACATTTGCAGGATTACATAGAGGGCCTAGAATATTAAACAAGCTCCAAACACCAAGTTCTTTACGAGCTCTAACGACATTCTTCATTGCTGGATGAAGCGTAGGAGCAAAAAGAAAAGCAATGCCTATTGAAGACAAACATTTTTCCATTGATGTAGGTGTATATTGTATATTAACGCCTAATTTATCTAAAACATTAGCGCTTCCACAAAGACTAGATACTCCGTATGATCCATGTTTTGCAACTGTTATTCCGGCACCAGCAACGACAAATGCTGACGTTGTAGATATATTAAAAGTATGAGATTCATCTCCTCCAGTACCTACAATATCAACAGCATAAGGATCATCACAGGATATATGAATAGCATGTTCTCGCATTACAGCAGCAGCAGAAGCAATAATTTCAGGAGTTTCTTTATTAATTCGTAAACCAGTAATAAACGCTCCAATTTGCGCATCTGTAGCTTCGCCATTCATAATTTGGTTCATGGCTAATGCTACCTCCTCTTTCATTAGAGACTTGCCTGCAATAATCTTTTTTATAATTTCGTTAATTTTCATAATTTTTAATTTAAAGGATAATTTTAGACTTTTAAAGTCGTCAGCCTCAAAAAAGAAAGTTTAAGAATTTTTGGTAACAGGACAGTATTAAGCAATTTTAGTTTTAACTTGCTCAACTAATTTTGCAAACCCTTCTGGGTCATGTATTGCTATTTCAGAGAGTACTTTTCGATTAAGCGATAAATCTGCTTTATTGCATCCATTAATAAATCGACTATATGAAATACCATTTTCTCGACAGGCTGCATTAAGCCGTATTATCCAAAGTTTACGAAAACTACGTTTTTTAACTTTTCTGTGAACATAAGCCATTGCTTGAGCCCGATCAACTGCTTCAGTAGCTTGTCTGAATAATTTACTACGAGCTCCACGAAACCCTTTAGCTAGTTTCAGTCGATTATTGCGTCTTCTACGAGATGCAGGACTATTAGTTGCTCTTGGCATTTTTTATCTCCAAATTTTATATAAAAGGCTTTATTCGCTTCATATCTGATTGATCAACGATATCGCTACTACGTAAAACGCGTTTACGTTTTCTGTTTTTATTGGAAAGGATGTGACTTCCTCCCATATGATTGCGTTTCAGTTTTCCAGTTCCAGTTTTACTGAATCTCTTCGCTGCACATTTTTTTGTTTTCATTTTTGGCATTTTTACCGTCTTTCATTGTCTTCAGCACATTTTTTAATAATTATATTATGCAAAAGAGCTGAGAAGATAGGGAATTGAAGCGAAAAAGTCCATCTCTTTTTTTAAATGATTATATACCCGATCCTTGTTCTGAATTATCACGAGTTTTTATTTGGACACCGCTTTCTGCTCGAGTAACTAAGCTATTTGGAGGAGTGCTCTTTGTTAGGAATACATTACCAGCTACAACTGTACCTCTTCCAAGAATAGTATCTCCACCTAAGATAGTACTATTTGCATATATTATAACATTATCTTTAACTGTCGGATGTCTTTGAATATGTTTAATTGGTTTTCCATGTTTGTCTAAAGGAAAACTTTTTGCTCCTAAAGTAACTCCTTGATATAATTTAACATAGTTTCCAATTTTAGTAGTCTCACCAATTACTACACCTGTTCCATGATCAATGAAGAATCCGTCTCCAATTTGAGCACCAGGATGAATATCAATACCTGTTATGGAATGAGTATACTCACTAATGATTCTAGGTATTAGAGGTACACCGAGTTCATATAACTGATGAGCAATACGGTGAGAAATTATAGCGGTTAATCCAGGATAAGATAATTTTATCTCTGCATAACTTTGTGCAGCTGGATCTCCATTATAAGCAGCTTTAACATCAATTATTAATTTTTTTCGAACTTCAGGTAATGTATACATAAACTTATTTGTTATTTCTTCTGATATTTTATCAATATCTTCGGAAATTATATTCTTTTCATCGATGTAAGAAGCTGATTTCCACTGATAAGGAATAGCTTTTTTTATTTCTTTAAATAAATCATTGTTAATTATGGTGATTTTATCTTTAAAGAAAGTATTTAGATCTTGTGGTTTATTTGCATAACGTCCTGGAAAGAGAATATTAGTAATATTTTCATAAATTTTAATAATATTATCAACCTCTGGATAATTCCATAAAACCTGATTTGGTGTATCCTCTTCATTTTGAGAATAAAGAGGAATCAATGAATCTACTATTTTTTGAATTTCATTTTTCATTATTACTTTCCCATAATCTTATGTTTTAATGTATATATCAGATGGATAGTAAGCAATTTTATTCTTCAAGATGAAAAATTCATCGATAATATTAAGGGTTATATGAAATATATAAGCACAAGAGGAAAAACAGATTCTCTAAGTTTTCAAGAATCAGTAATGATGGGGCTTGCTCCTGATAAAGGCTTGTTAATTCCTGACCATATTCCAAGTGTATATAACCATCTAAATGAATGGAAAAATTTATCATTTCAGGAGCTTGCTCTTGAAATAATTTCTCTCTTTGCAGATGACATTCCTCGTAATGATTTAAAAAGCATTATTGATAAAAGTTATAAATCTTTTCGAAAAGAAGAAATAACGCCTGTTATAAGTGTAAATAATTTGCATGTTTTAGAGCTATTCCATGGACCAACATTAGCTTTTAAAGATTTAGCTTTGCAGTTTTTAGGTAATGTTTTTTCTTATATTTTAGATAAACAAGGAGGGTGTCTCAATATTTTAGGAGCTACTAGTGGGGATACAGGTAGTGCTGCTATTGCTGGTGTACGAAATAAACCAAATATTAATATTTTTATAATGCATCCAGTAGGAAGAATTAGTCCTATACAGGAAAAACAAATGACTAGTGTATTAGATGAAAATGTATTCAATATTGGCATAGATGGTACATTTGATGATTGCCAATATATAATGAAAAGTACATTTGCAGATTTAGAATTTAAAAATAAAAATAACCTAGGCGCAATTAATTCGGTTAATTGGGCGCGTATTTTAGCTCAAATTGTTTACTATTTTTATGCTGCTTTATCTGTTATGAAAACTACAGGATCAGACAAAATTAGATTTTCTGTTCCCACTGGAAATTTTGGTAATATTTTTGCTGGATATATAGCTTATAAAATGGGGTTACCAATTGAGCAGTTAATATTAGCTACTAATGAAAATGATATATTAACTCGTTTTTTTACCAAGGGAGATTATAGCATTAAAGAAGTAGTTCCAACACTCAGTCCATCAATGGATATTCAACAAGCAAGTAATTTTGAGCGTTATTTATATTTTTCTCATACTGACAAGGAAAAGTTTTTTCAAAACGATATTTTTTTTAAATTAGGTGAATATAGAATTTCTAAAAAAATAAATCAAAAGATAGATAACATGGTTACTGCCCATAGAGGAACTTCAGAGCAAACTATGATGTTAATAAGAAAGTATAAGGAAAAATTTAATTATTTATTGGATCCTCATACTGCTTTAGGAGTTTTAGCAGCTGAAAATAATTTATCCTATACACCTACTATTTGTTTAGCTACAGCTCATCCTGCTAAATTTAACGACACAATGAAAAAAACGATTGGTCAAGATATCATTCACCCTATTTTGGATGCAGTAAAAGATGCACCTACTAAATGTAAAAATATTTCAAATGATATTAATGCGGTAAAAGATTATATAGTTGAAAATTTATAATTGGAGAAATAATTGAGGTTTCCATTTTCATTTACAATGGCTTTAAAATATTTAAAGCCCCAAAAATCATTAGTTTCATTGGTCACTATTATTTCAACTATCGGTGTTACATTAGGTGTAGCGGTCTTAATTGTAGTACTTTCGATTATGACAGGATTTGATGAGGTTTGGCGTGATCGGATTTTAGGTTTTAATGCTCATGTAAATATTTTACATAACCATGGAGAAATTGAAGACTGGGAAACAATTTGTGTTGCTTTAGAGAAAATTGATGATGTAAAGGCTGCAGCTCCATTATTAGATAGTTTAGTTTTAATGCAATCTATTGATCGTATACATACCCCACTATTACGAGGAGTAGATTTAAACCAGGAAAAAAAAATTAATATAGTAGCTAATCAAATAATTAGTGGTCGTTTCTCCTTAAATAAAAATGAACTATTAGTAGGTAGTGGATTAGCAAGACGAATGAATGTTAAAATTGGAGACTCTGTTAAGGTGATAGCACCCAAGGACTTGTTGCGAGGGTCTAGAATTAAATCATCAAATGAGTTTATTATTTCAGGTATCTTTCATATGGGTATGTATGATATTGATGAAGGTTTTGCATATACATCATTAGATATCGCACAATCATTATATAATATGGAGTCAAAGGTACATTCAATACAAGTAATGGTTAATGATCCAATGAAAATGAAAAAAGTAATTAGCGATATAAGAGAAATTTTAGGTAATAAAATGTACCCTCAAACATGGATGGAAGCACATAATCAAATCTTCACAGCATTACAAATAGAAAAAAATATGATGTTTTTTTTATTAACCTTTGTAGCTTTAGTGGCAGCATTTAGTATTACAAATACATTAATTACACTCACTTTTCAGAAAACGCATGAAATTGGTTTACTTAAGGCATTAGGATTCCAGAAAATATCAATTATTGGTATTTTTATATGGATGGGATTTTTACAGGGTATAACAGGAGCGAGTTTAGGTATAGTTCTAGCACTAATTATATTACACTATCGAAATGATATACTTTTTTTCATGTCTAGAGAATTAAATATAGAAATTTTACCCCCAGAGCTTTATCAATTAAGCCAATTACCTTCTCATACAACTTTAAATGATATCAGTATTGTGACAGGATTAGTTATAATATTTTGTGTATTGGCAGGTGTAGTACCAGCTTATAGAGCTGCTAGAATGCATCCATTAAAAGCATTACATTTTGAATAATATTTTTAAAAAAGATTACAGTAATGGAGAATAGTTATTTATTCATCAGAATTAAATTTATTTAAGGATCCGGTTAATTTTTTTAGAAGAATAGGACATTTTTCTATAAAAAAATTTCATCGTATTGGTGATGCTTTCCTAATGATGATTCAGGCAATACTTTATTTTAGATTTGCGTTTAGTAAGCGTAATCGAATTGATACAACTTCCCAATTATATTTAGTAGGTGTAAAAAGTTTTTTTTTAATAAGCGTAGTTGGATTATTTACAGGAATGATTTTAGCACTTCAAACTGGATTAGAATTACAAAGATATGGGCAACAAGTATATATCGGATCAGCTGTAGCAATAGTGGTTACTCGTGAAATGGGGCCTTTCATGGCTGGATTAATAATTTCAGCAAGTGTTGGATCAGCTATGGCTGCTCAACTTGGAACAATGACAGTTTCAGAAGAAGTTAATGCTCTGGAAGTAATGGGAATTGATACAAGGAGATATTTGGTTATGCCTAGAATAATAGCATTAGCATTTATGATGCCTATAATTACGCTTTATATAGATATTGTAGCTATTATTGGAGGAGCTATTGTAGGAAATACTCAGTTAAATATAGATCCTATTGCTTATTTTAACAACGCCTTGTTATTTGCTAGCGCTAAAGATTTATATGTTGGTTTATTTAAGGCTTTGATCTTTGGATTAGTAATTGGAACAGTGGCTTGTCATCAGGGGTTTTCTGCAAAAAATGGAGCAATAGGGGTTGGGTATGTAACAAGACGGGCAGTTGTTACATGTTTTGTATTAATTTTAATTTTGGGATATATTTTAACTAGGTTATTTTATTTATGATTACTTTTGAAAAAGTTCATAAAAGCTTATCAGGAAAAAAAGTTCTTGATGGGATTGATTTAAATATTAAATCAGGAGAGACCTTAGCTATTGTTGGTTTTTCCGGAGCTGGAAAAAGTGTGATGTTAAAACATATAGTTAAATTAATGACTCCTGATACAGGAGGAGTTTATATAGACGGTGTAAGCTTATTAGAACTTAGTTCATCAGATCTTAGAAAAATACGAAGTAAGTTTGGAATGCTTTTTCAGGGATCAGCTCTTTTGCAATCATTATCAGTTTACGAAAATATTGCGCTTCCTCTTAGACAAAAAGCATTTAAAGAAGACGAGGAAATTGATATTTTGGTTAATCAAAGATTAAATTGGGTCGAATTAAATGATGTATCTCAAAAATTTCCTGTAGAATTATCTGGAGGTATGCAAAAAAGAGTAGGTTTAGCAAGGGCAACAATTATGAACCCAAGTATAATCTTATATGATGAACCAACATCAGGATTAGATCCAGTAACATCTCGTAAAATAGATAAATTAATTGTTAAACTTAATAAAGAAATGAATGTTACTAGTGTTGTAGTGACACACGACTTAATAAGTGCACTATCAATTGGGTCAAAAATTTTAATGTTACATGAAGGTAAAATAATTGAGTATTCAAGTCCCGATGAGTTTGTTAAGTCATCAGTCTATGAAGTTCAATCTTTTTTAAGAGCACAAAGAATTTATTAGTCGTAGAAAATTAAAAAAATGAAAATATCTAAAAGTAAATTTAATATAGAGATTTTAGTCGGGATATTTATATTTTTAGGATTCATGTCCTTGGGTATTTTTACAGTAATGCTAAGTGGTAATAAAATATTAAAAAGTCAGCATTATTATGAAGTGCTTTTTAATGGAATTGGCGGCTTAAATGAAGGAGATGGAGTTTTTGTAAGAGGTAAGCAAATTGGTATTGTAAAAAAAACAATATTAGAAGAGAAGAGTGTACGAGTTTACTTAACTCTAGATTTTCCATTAACATTTTATCAAGATTATCGAATAGAAGTAGAACATGCCTCTATGCTGGGAGGTAAAATATTAAAAATAGATGTCGGTACACCGGAAAGCATGTTGCTTGATAAAGACTATGTTTTATTAGGAGAAGAGCCGACCAATATTATGACGGATTTTCATATTGCTGTTTATAATCTGAAAATAATTTTAGAAATGATTCATAATGAGGAAGGTACCCTAGGAAAATTAATCTTTGATCAAGAATTACACCAAAAATTCGCTCAATTTACGGAAGATTTAGCCAATATCATTGAAAAAATTGAAAGTGGTAATGGTACACTTGGAAAGTTATTAATGAATGATGAATTATACTACGATACAGAAAAATTAGTAGATGGTTTTAATATTGTAACTAAAAGAGTTGTTGATGGAGAGGGACCTCTTGGACAACTACTTAATGAAGATATAACAGTCATCGAAGATTTACAAAATGCTGTAAATGAATTGAATATTGCAATGGTAAAATTAAATTCTACAAATGGAACGCTTGGAAAACTATTAAATGATTCTGAGTTATATGATGAGGGAACAAAGATTATCGATGATGTTCGATCCTCTCCTCTAAGATATTTTATTAAGGATTAAATTAAATTTTCCTAATTTTTTTCTAGTTTTAAAATTTAATTTTGAAAATTTTTAGTTAGATAAATTTTGGTCTTAAAATGAGAATAGTACTTTTATTTTTTAGTTTCTTCTTCTTTATAAATAATATTTATGGACAAATTGAGGATCCGTTCTCTGTTGATATCCAGATAAAAGAAAAGTATTTTTTTGTATATGTAAACATACCTGATAATCACTACTTATATGCAGACTATTTTAAGGTGTTAGATTCGAATGGTATTGAGATTTTATCTGAAAATGCTCCGTCAATGAGTGAAATTAACGATTCTTTTAGCGGGTCTTTAAAAAAGGTCTATAATAAAAATCTAAAAATATCTTTTTTGAATAATCCAGAGATAAATGAAATTGTAATTAAATATTGGGGATGTAGTGATACAACCTGTTTTATCCCTCAGCAAAAAATATTTTTTTTAGGAAAAAAGACAGAACTCAAGTTACAAAATCAGCCACATGACGAAAAATATAATTTAAGTTCTTATAATTTAGACATAAAAAGAAAAGAAGTAGGTTATTTAAATCCAAAGTCATTTATTAATTTTCTAAAAAATAACAAAGTCCAAAATCCTGGTATTTCTTATAATTTTAAAGAATTTATTAATAATCCGGTAATTTTTCTTGAAGAGTCAAGCACAGCTCTTTCAATTATATTTATTCTCATTGGGGGATTAGCTTTGAATTTGACACCTTGCATCTTACCGATGATTCCGGTTAATTTAGCTATCATTGGAGCAGGTTCAAAAGGAAAAAATAAGAAAACAGGATTTATTCTAGGATCTTTTTATGGGTTAGGAATAGCCTTTGTTTATGGTATTCTTGGAGTAATAGTGGTTCTCACGGGATCACAGTTTGGTATTTTTAATGCAAATCCATGGTTTAATTTAATCGTTGCTATAATATTTCTTATATTATCCTTATCAATTTTTGATATTTTTCAAATTGATTTTTCACGATTTGAGAGAAAAAAAGAAAATATAAATGCTGGAAAAATAAGTGTAGCATTATGTATGGGGATGTTATCTGGTTTATTAGCTGGAGCATGCGTTGCTCCAGTAGTAATAGCGGTTCTTGTTTTGTCCGTAGATATTTATGCTGTTAATCCTATATTAGGTATATCATTACCATTTATCCTAGGATTAGGAATGGCATTACCATGGCCATTTGCTGGTGCTGGATTATCTTTTTTGCCTAAACCCGGTAAGTGGATGCAGGCAATTAAAGTTGTATTTGGAGTCTTTATAATAATTTTGTCCATCTATTATGGTTCATTAAGCTGGAATGGATTTAAAAATCAAGAAGAATCACGTTATGTAAACTCTTCAAATATACATATTGTTAGTGGTATGAATAACGTTGGTTTAGAAGAATTATTTGCCCAAGCAAGTAATAAGAACAAACCTATATTAATAGATTTTTGGGCAGATTGGTGTAAGAGTTGCAAAGCTATGGATAAGCAAACATTTGAAGATCCGAGAGTAAAAAAAGAGCTTGAGAATTTTATAGTAATTAAATATATCGCAAACGATGTTCAAAAATATGAAACAAAAAAGATATTAGAAATATTTAATGTGCAAGGGCTTCCTACTTATGTAGTGATTGAGTAAAAGGGCATCTAATTGAAGATTTTTTTCTTTTATCATTTTTTCAAAATTTCCGACTGAATTAAGGTATTAGTAATTTTAAAAGATTTAATTTTATTATCTTTAGGAATATCATACATTATATTTAGCATTAATCTTTCTAGCATTGCTCGTAAACCTCTTGCTCCAGTTTTTCTTTTAACAGCTAATTCTGCAAGCATTTGTAGTGCATGATCATCGTAATCTAATTCAACATTATCCATTTTTAGTAATGCTTTGTATTGTTTAATAATAGCATTTTTAGGTTTAGTTAGAATATGAATAAGTTCTTTTGTATCTAATTGATTTAGTATAGCAATAACAGGAAGCCTTCCAATAAACTCTGGTATTAGCCCAAATTTAATTAAATCTTTAGATTCAATATCTAAAGTATGTTTATGTAATTTATTAGACGCTTTAAATCCCATTGTATTATGATTATTCCTTGATCTCAGGATTTCATCAATACCTATGAATGCCCCACCGCAAATAAAAAGTATGTTTGATGTATCGATCTCAATATATTCTTGTTGTGGATGCTTTCGACCCCCTTTAGGAGGCACTCTAGCCATTGTCCCTTCGATGATTTTTAATAACGCTTGTTGAACTCCTTCACCTGATACATCTCTTGTTAAAGAAGCATTTTCAGTTCGCTTGCCTATTTTATCAATTTCATCTATATAAATAATACCTTTTTGTGCATGGGAAATATCATAATCTGCTGCCTGAATAAGTTGTAACAAAATATTTTCTACATCTTCTCCCACATAACCTGCTTCAGTAATCGTTGTTGCATCTGTAATTGCATATGGTACATCTAGAATTCGAGCCAATGTTTTTGCTAAGAGAGTTTTTCCACATCCTGTAGGGCCAATTAATAAAACATTACTTTTTTCGATTTCTACTTCATTGTTAGCTTCACAATTTAGTCTTTTATAATGATTGTATACTGCAACAGATAGAACTCGTTTTGCTACTTCCTGACCAATTACATATTCATCTAAACGCTTCTTTATTTTATGCGGAGGTATTAATTCTTGATATATCGACTCTTTAACTATTTTTCGCTTTATAGCATCTTGTTCTAAAGAATTATTTTGGAATGCTTGTTTGTTCATGAAAACTAAATTTAAATGGTTTATTTAACTTTGGATACTACTTCATCGATTAATCCGTATTCAGCAGCTTCTTTTGCAGACATGAAATTGTCACGATCTGTATCTTTTTCAAGTTCCTTAATACTTTTCTTAGAATGTGAAGCTAAAATTCCATTTAGGATCTCTTTAATTCGCATTATTTCTTGAGCCTGAATATTGATATCAGTTGCTTGACCTTGAGCACCACCCAGAGGCTGATGTATCATAATTCTTGAGTTTGGTAGAGCATATCTTTTTCCTTTAGTGCCCGCAGCTAATAATACAGCACCCATACTTGCAGCCTGGCCTACACAATAGGTTGTTATATCACATTTGAGGAATTGCATAGTGTCATAAATTGCAAGACCAGCAGTTACAATACCCCCTGGAGAATTTATATATAAGCTAATATCTTTATCTGAATCTTCGCTCTGAAGAAAAAGCAGTTGTGCAATTATAAGGTTTGCAACATTATCGTCGATTGCTGTCCCTAGAAAAATAATTCTTTCTTTTAGTAATCTTGAATAAATATCGTATGATCTTTCACCACGTCCAGTTTGTTCAATTACCATAGGTATTAACATATTTGCTTTTTCTTCCATTATTTAACCTCTTTAAAATTTAATAATGTTAACTTATCTAGCTAAAACTACCTTTTCAAGTGTTTAATATATACATTAAAATAAGTTATTTGTTTTTGGCTTTTTCAACCATATAGCTTAGTGCTTTATTAAAAAGAATTTGTTCAGTTACTGAATTGATAGTTTGATTTTCAGTCACTTCTTTTTTTATTTCCTCAATACTTTTTCTTTGCTGTATAGCAATTTGATTTAACTCATCATTTATTTCTTCTTGAGATACGTTAAAATTTTGTTCTTCGGCAATGGATATACCTATAAATTTAAGTTTCACATTTTCTAATGCTTTCTCTTGGGCTTCTTTTAGTATCTCCTCTTTTTTATTACCAATTTCTTCTTGAGATACTCCCATTCTCATTTGCTGATGGGCAATTTGGTACATCATATCTCTTGTTTGAAGCTGAACAGTACTTTCAGGTACCTCTATTTTAGTTTTTTTAATTAAATATGAAATTATTTGTTCATGTTTTTTTTCAAGTTCTTTATTTATAGCTTGTTGCTCTAATTGTTCTTTAATTATTTCTCTTAATTGATTTTCAGATTCAACTTGAAGTTGCTTGAGTACTTCCTCTGATAAAAAGGGTGTCTTTTTAACTTTAACACCCGTTATTTCTATAGAATATTTAGCTTTTATTTTTGCTAGTTCTTTAACCATGAAATCTTCTGGAAATTCTATATTTACTTCTTTCTTATCTCCTTCTTTTAATCCAATTAGAGCTTTCCCCATACCGGGAATAAAAGCATGTTCATCTGCAGAAACCCAATAATCCTTTCCGGAACCAATCCCTTTGGCTTCCGGAATAAACTCTTTTAACGGTTGATCATTACAAAAGGCTTCATAACAGAGTTGTCCAATATCTCCCTCTTCAATAGTTTTATTTTTAACTTCCTCGTAAGTAGCATGCTGTTCAAGGATATTTTTAATTTGCATGTCTATATTTTCATTAGTGACATCTTCTAATGTTGTATTGATTGGAATATCTTCATATTTGGGAAGTTTAAATTCAGGAAATACATCAATTGTAACGGTAAAACTTGCTGCTTTTTTTGGATCTATTTTAATACTTGAGTACTCAATAATATTTATTACTTTTAATTCAGTTTCTTTAATTGCTTTTTGATAATACTTCGGAAGCAAACGTTCTTTTACGTCGTCCTGTATCTCCTTTGCATATTTATTTTTAACTATTTCAGCTGGAGCTTTTCCTTTTCGAAAACCTGCAATATTTGCATGTTTTAAATAACCTTTAATAGTGCTTTCTTGTTCGGATTGGACGTCTTCTATAGGAATTTCTATATGAATATTTTTTCTGCACTTACCTATATTTTTAATTGAAGTTTTCATATTTAAAAATCTTTACCTTTTTGGATATAATTAAAATTTAAAAGGTGGAAAAAGTACGCTGATCTAGTTCATAGGTCAAGCATATGGCTATTTTTCAATTACTTTAAATCCATAGTCTAAAAGCTCTCTAGCTTTCTGATCTCGAATTTCTCTTTCCGGACAACCAAGGATAATAGCAATTATTCTTTGTTCATTTTTCTTTGCTGTTGCCACTATAGACCATCCTCCTCGATCAATAAGACCGGTTTTTAATCCATCACATCCAGGATATTTCGTTAATTTTCTTACTAAATGATTTCGTGCATGACACATAAATTTTCTATTTCCAAGATAAATTAACTCTCTACCGGTATATTTGGTTGTTTCGGGATGACGTAGGCAGGCTAGGGCCAATAAACCAATATCATAAGCAGTGCTAATATCTGCTTGTGAATCATCATGTGGAGGTAGACCATGTTCAGAATGATAATATGATGCATTCATACCTAATTCTTTTGCTTTTTCATTCATTTTTTTGACGAACTTTTTATTGCTTCCAGATACATGTATACTTAATGCACGTGCCGCATCATTTGCTGAATGAACCATAATAGCGTATAACATATCTTCTACAGTAAAATCTTTTTCTCTAGGATCTAAATAAAGTTGTGAGCCGCCTATATTGCTAATTTCGTCATTAATGATGACTTTATCTTTTAATGAAATATCTCCTGTATCAAGTGACTCAAGTGTAAGTAATAAGGTCATTAACTTAGTTATACTTGCAGGATATGCATAGGCATAAGCGTGTTTCTGAAACAAGACTTTACCTGTATTAGCATCTATTACTATTGCCCCTATATATGGATCAGAAATTAACTGTTGGTAATTTTTATTAGTTTGTTTATTTGGCCGATTAATGCTCATGTAACCTTTTTCATCACTGGGATAATAAATATTATTTATAGTCCTTGGTTTAGAGCTTATTGCTTCTTGATGGTTAATTTTTTCCATTTTATTTACTTTTACTAAGTCATTCTTAGAGTTCTTTATTAAAATCATAAATAAAAAACCATGTATTAAGATAAGAATTAGAGCTACGGTGGTAAATTGTGTTTTTTTCATTTTTTTCTTATATAATATGATTTGTAATACATCAGAGGTAATTAATGTTAAATATACAACATCAATTTGTAGAAAATATTTTGTGTAATGCATCTCATGGTGCAAAAGAGCAGGGTAGAGCATTTGCATCATCTAATATAGCTTTATGTAAATATTGGGGTAAAAGAGATCAAGAATTAAATCTTCCAATGAATGGTAGTTTATCTATTTCATTAGGTAGTAAAGGAACTCTGACTGAGGTTCAACGAAGTTCTTTAGATCGTTTCTTTCTAAATGATCAATTAATAGACCCGTCAAGTACGTTCTCATTAAGATTATCAAGATTTCTTGATTTATTTCGGAATAAATGTCGTGCACCTGGTTTTAAAGTACTAACATATAATACTATACCTACAGCTGCTGGACTAGCTTCCTCAGCATCCGGATATGCTGCTTTAGTATTAGCATTAGATGATTTAGCAGGCTGGCAGTTGAATAGAAAAAAATTATCAATGTTGGCTCGTATCGGAAGCGGTAGTGCTGCTAGATCTTTATATAGTGGATTTGTAGTTTGGCATGCCGGAATTAATCAAGACGGCCTAGATTCATATGCAGAACAATTAGATGTTAAGTGGCCTGAATTTCAAATAGGCATTTTAAAGCTTAGTAATAATAAAAAACCTATAAGTTCACGCTCTGCTATGCAAAGAACAGTTAATACATCAAAAAGATATAGAAAATGGCCTAAACGTGCTGCAGATGATCTGGAGAAAATAAAAATATCTATCTTAGAAGGCAATTTTAGTAGAATGGGACAGATAGCTGAAGACAATGCATTGGAAATGCATGCTACTATGCGAGAGGCTGTTCCATCTATTGATTATTTTATATCGGAAACATGGATACAAATTAAGAAAATTCAAAAGCTAAGAAATAATGGATTATCGATATACTTAACTATTGATGCCGGACCTAATATTAAATTATTATTTCAAAGAAAAGATGCTCATATAGTTATCAAGGAATTTGATTCATTAGAAATTATTGATCCATTTGGAGATAACAATGCCTGAATTACCTGAGGTAGAAACAGTAGTAAATCAATTAAAAAAGAGAGGTATAGAAGGAAGAGAAATTTTAGCTGTTAGAATTGATTGGGCTCCGATGATAAAACCGTACACAAAAAATGAATTTAGTGAAAAGGTTTGTTCGAATAAAATTATTAAAATTAAACGAGTTGGAAAATGGATAATTTTTTATTTAAGTAATAATAAGTATCTGTTTATTCATCTTCGTATGTCTGGCAATTTTCTAAAAAATCCAAGTAAATATGACCGAGCAGAAATTTTGCTTTCAGGAGGAATTAAATTATATTTTAAAGATCCACGTAAATTTGGAAAATGGATATTATTAAGTGATCCTGGTATAATATTAGATCGTCTCGGTCCAGACGCAATATCAGATAATTTTACTTTTGAATATTTTGAAGAAAATTTAATTCGTAGAAAAAGAATGATAAAGCCTTTTTTATTGGACCAATCTTTTATTGCTGGAATAGGAAATATTTATGCTGATGAAGCTTTATGGTTATCAAAGATTCATCCGAAAACGTCATCAAGTTCATTAAATATAGAAGAAAGAAAAATTTTATTTAAAAGTATTTCTGATGTTTTAGAAATAGGCATAAGAAACAAAGGAACTTCATTAGGAAAAGGAAAAAGTAATTTTAAAAATCATGATGGTAAGAGAGGTAAAAATCGAGAGCTTGTCAAAGCCTATGGTAGAAATGGACTACTTTGTGAAAGATGTAAGAGCAAAATGGAAAAGATTTATGTAGCCCAGCGAGGAACAACAGTATGTAACTATTGTCAGGTATTAAAATAAACCAATTGATCGATTGAATTCTATTTATAATTGACTTTAAAAGCCCAATTTTTAAGAATTTATTTTTTACGATTAATATTTTTATTACAAAGAAAGCGAATAGGTAAAAATGAGTGAATCAAAATGTCCAATGATAAGTGGAGCCATCACATCATCAAATGCAGGAACAACTAATAAAGATTGGTGGCCGGAGCAGTTAAATCTTAATATACTTCATCATCATGATCAAAAATCGTGTCCGTTTGATAAGAATTTTGATTATAGAAAAGAGTTTGAGTCACTCGATTTTGATGCTTTAAAAAAAGACATCGAGTCGGTAATGACGCATTCTCAGGACTGGTGGCCTGCAGATTATGGTCATTATGGTCCTTTTTTCATTCGGATGACTTGGCATGCTGCAGGAACATACAGAACAGGAGATGGTCGAGGAGGAGGAGGCACTGGATCCCAGCGATTTGCTCCTACTAATAGTTGGCCTGATAATACGAATTTAGATAAAGCACGACGTCTTTTATGGCCGATTAAAAAAAAATATGGAAATAAAATAAGTTGGGCAGATTTGTTTATTCTTACAGGTAATGTTGCTATTGAATCTATGGGTGGAAAAACTTTTGGTTTTGGCGGTGGACGTGAAGATATATGGTCTCCTGAGGAAGATATCAACTGGGGAAAAGAAAAATCATGGTTAAGTAATGAGAGATATACAGAAAATAGATTACTAACCTATCCATTAGCAGCTGTTCAAATGGGATTAATTTATGTAAATCCAGAAGGACCTGATGGAAAACCTGATCCATTAGCAAGTGCGACAGATATTAGGGAGACTTTTGGAAGAATGGCTATGAATGATGAAGAAACTGTAGCATTAACAGCCGGCGGACACACTTTCGGAAAAGCGCATGGAGCTGGTGATGCTAGTTTACTAGGACCTGAACCAGAAGGCGCTCCTATCCATCAATTAGGTTTTGGTTGGAAGAGTAATTTCAGATCTGGAAAAGGAAAAGATACGATAACTAGTGGTATTGAAGGAGCATGGACTCCCAATCCTATTCAATGGGATAACGGTTATTTTGATTTATTATTTGGATATGAGTGGGAGCTTGTTAAAAGTCCATCAGGAGCATTTCAATGGCATCCAATTAATCCAAAAGAGGAAGATTTAGCACCTGATGTTGAAGATTCTAATATTAAATTAACTACTATTATGACAACTGCCGACATGGCCATGAGAGAAGATCCAGATTATTGTAAAATTTCAAAAAGATTTCATCAAAACCCGGATCAATTCCAAGACGCTTTTGCAAGAGCATGGTTTAAATTATTACATCGTGATATGGGTCCTCGAACACGCTATTTAGGACCTGAAGTTCCAAAAGAAGAATTAATTTGGCAAGATCCAATACCTGCAGGTAACGCAGATTATGATATAAATCTTGTAAAAGATCTAATTAAAGAGTGTGATATAACAATTAAAGAAATGGTTGAAACAGCTTGGGCAAGTGCTTCAACTTTTAGAGGATCAGATCTTCGAGGAGGCGCTAATGGGGCTCGTATACAGTTTTCACCACAAAATACATGGCATGTAAATAAGCCAAATCAACTAAAGCGCATTATTGGCATTTATAAGAAGATAGAAGAGAAAACCAAGGCATCATTAGCTGATATTATTGTATTAGCTGGAAATATAGGGATTGAGAAATTCTGTGAAAAAGAAATTTCATTTTTACCTGGAAGAGGGGATGCATTAAAAGAACAAACTGATGAAGAATCTTTTGATGTTTTAGAGCCCTATGCAGATGGATTCAGAAATTATATTAAGTCTGGAATAAAATTAAGACCCGAAGAAATGCTTTTAGATAAAAGTCAGTTATTGGGATTAACAGCACCCGAGATGACAGTTTTAGTTGGTGGTTTTAGATCTCTCGGTATAGGTTGTGAAGAAAATAGTTTTATTAAAGCATCTGAAAAAATTACTCCCAATTTTTTCGAATTAATTTTAGATATGAAATATGAATGGAAGTTGGTTAATGAAAATACATATGAGGGATTTGATAGTTTGACAGGTAAATCTATTGGCAATGCCACAGCAGTAGATTTAGTTTTCGGATCTAATTCTCAATTAAGAGCCTTATCTGAAGTGTATGCTTCTAAGGGTAATAGACAAAAATTTATTACTGATTTTGTTAATACCTGGAATAAAGTTATGAATGCAGATAGATTTGATGTCCTTTGAAATACTAGAAAAAGACCTAGAGAAATTAATTGATATTGCTCTTAATGAAGATTTAGGAAGCTCTAATTTAGATGCTACTTCAAGTGCTATCATATCCGATAACACAATTATTTCAGCAAATATTGTTAATCGTAATCCTTGTAGAATTGCTGGATTAAAAATAGTTGAGAAAGTCTTTAAAATAGTCGATGAAAAACTTATATGCACTTCTAATTTTAAGGATAAAGATGATGTTTCTTCTAATACAAATATTTTAAAAGTTCATGGACGAGCCAAATCAATTTTACTCGCAGAAAGAACAGTCCTAAATCTATTTCAAAGAATGTGTAGTATTGCAACTACTACAAATAAATTTGTTCAAGTTGCTCAAAGACCTGATTTACTCATTTTAGATACTAGGAAAACTACCCCGGGTTTAAGATTAATAGAAAAAATGGCAGTATCAATGGGAGGAGGAGTAAATCATCGTATGGGATTATATGATGCTATCATGATCAAGGATAATCATTTGTCAATATGGGAATCATATGAAGGAAAAGGAATAAATGAAGCGGTTACTACAGCGAGAAATAAATTTCCTAAATTAAAAATACAAATCGAAGTAGATCAAATTAATCAATTAAAAACCGTGTTGAATGCTAAGCCAGATTGGATTTTACTTGATAATATGTCTGTTAAAGACCTAAAAAAAAGCGTTATTCTATGTCGTGATATTTGTAAAACAGAAGCATCTGGAGGTATCAATCTAGATACAATCAAGAGAATTTCTGCTACAGGAGTTGATGCGGTTTCAATTGGAGCATTAACTCATTCACCGGAATTTATCGATTTAGGATTAGATTTTACACTATGAAATCCTTGGTGATAGATATTGGAAATACTTCTATAGCATACGGGATATATCATTCAGGAAAAATTTCAAATTTGAAATATATAGATACTGCTGATCAAAATGATGAGAAAATTATAAATCAATTTTCAAAAATGAAAATAGATGCAGTTGCAATAGCATCAGTTGTTCCTTCAAAAAACATAACCTGGAAAAGATATTTATCTCATGCTGGGCACTCGAAACAATTATGGGTAAATAGTGATTGTGACTTAGGAGTAGAGATTAACTATCCTTTTCCTAGAGAAATCGGGGCAGATCGATTAGCTAATGCTGCTGCTGCTGCAAAATGGATTGGATTACCAGCAATAATTTGTGATTTTGGAACAGCTCTAACTTTCGATATAATAGATCAAAAAAACGGATATATAGGCGGAGTTATTTGTCCTGGCCTGCCTTTAATGTTTGATTATTTATCTGAAAAAACAGAAAATCTTCCAAGAATTAAGCCTATCAAATGCTCCCAAAATATTGGAAAAAGTACAAAGCAGGCAATATTAGTGGGAGTGCAAAATGGATACCTAGGAATGATCAATGAGGTATTAAAAGGTATTAAAAAGGATCTAAAAGTTAATCGTATTAACATATGTTTTACGGGAGGTGATGCTAATTGGATATTACAAAATACTTCAATTAAAGCTAATTACCTTAAAAATCTAACACTAATGGGAATAGGAAGAGTTCTTGAGCTTAACAGTTAATTATAAAAAAAAATTTTACGCTAGTTTTTTTAATTTTTCTGCACCATGATATTTGTGTATTAATAGTAAGGTAAATAATGACCAAGACTCATAGCTTAATTAATCAATTGATTCAGCTTCAAGATTTAATTGCTGCAAGGATGCAGAAAAAAGTTTCTATGCAGAATGCTCGATTAGATGAACTTGAAAAATCTATTTCAACATTAAGCTCTGATTTATCTCCTTCTGTAAAAACACATATTAATAGACTTCTTCAAAAAAATCCAGAGGCTATAGTTGCTGTAGTAAATGGTAATTGCACAGGGTGTGGAATGGCACTCACAAAAAGTCTTATTCAAGCAGTTGTAAAGGCTGAGGATCTAAATCGCTGTCCTAACTGTACAAGATTTTTGTTTGAACCAGCTCATCGAGTAGAACGTGATCGGGTGACTCGTCAATATGGCGATGTACAAAAAAATGGCATTGAGCGTTATACATCTTCAGAATTAATGATAAATCCTCTTAAAGGTAAGACGTCAGAAGATATCATGTCAGAGCTATGTAGTTGTATGGTTCAAAATGGATTCGCAAAAGATTCGGAGCAACTAAAGGATTTAGCACTTCAGCGTGAAGCAATTGTAAGCACCGCTGTGGATAATGGTCTAGCCTTTCCTCATGTTAGAGGAGTAGAAGGCGGGGGATTGGCTATGTCGGTTGGTATTAACAAGAAAGGAATAAAATTTGATTCATCTAGAAGAACTCTGACTCGTATTTTCTTTTTTGTAGTTATTCCTATTGCAACTAGTGCTTTTTATTTAAAACTTATTTCAGAATTATCGCGAACTTTTAGAGATAAGGATGCTAGGGAATTATTAATAAGTTCATATAATCAAGAAGATTTATGGAATAATTTCATTAAATTAACTAAAAATACTATTTAATTTGTAATTTTTTACGTTAAAAATCATTATAAATGTAATTTATTACTTTTCTTAGTAATAAAATAACATTAAAAAATTTTAATATTTATAAATAAGTATTATTTTCGTAAAAAAATAGATAATTTAATTTAAAAATTACATAATTATTATCTATTTATAGTTTATAATAAATTTTAACTTAAATATTGACAAAAAAAATATAATAAATAAGTTATAAAAATTTATAAGGAGTTAAAATATGACAAAAAATGCTATAGAAGGCGGACAAGCATTGGTAAGATGTCTTGAAAATGAAGGCGTTGAGTTCATATTTGGTTATTCTGGAGGAGCCGCGATACCAATATTTGACGCATTAATAACTACTGATACAAATATTGAGTTTGTATTAGTTCGCCATGAACAAGGTGCTGTTCATATGGCTGATGGATATGCTCGCGCTACAGGAAAACCAGCAGTAGTTTTAGTAACTAGTGGACCAGGTGCTACAAACACGTTAACTGGTATTATGACTGCACAAATGGATTCAGTTCCTATGATTGTTGTTTCAGGCCAAGCAGTTTCATGGATGCTGGGAAAAGATGCATTCCAAGAAGCAGACATTTTCGGTATTACAATGCCGGTTGTTAAGCACTCGTATTTAGTTAAAGAGACAAATGATATACCAAGAATAACTAGAGAGGCTTTTTATATAGCCACATCAGGTAGACCAGGGCCTGTTTTAATAGATATTCCTAAGGATATTAGCGCAGGACCATTTACAGGGGATTTGAGAGCAGAAATGGATTTACCAGGATATCGTATTCAATCTGAAGTAGATAACAATATAATTTTAGAGATTGCCGAAGCAGCGGCAAAATCTAAAAGACCTTTGATTTTAGCAGGCCATGGCGCAATGATAGCAAATGCAGATGATGTATTGTTGGCTATAGCCGAGAAGGCTAATATTCCAATAACTACTACACTTTTAGGAAAAGGTGTTTTTCCTGAATCTCATAGATTATCACTAGGAATGCTAGGTATGCATGGAACAGCATATGCTAATAAAGCTATATGTGAGTGTGATCTTCTAATTAATGTAGGCTCAAGATTTGATGATCGAATCTTAGGAAAACCAGAAATGTTTTGTAAAGATGCTACTATTATACATATTGATATTGATGCAGCTGAAGTTGGTAAAATGATTCAACCTCAAATAACCTGTATTGCTGATGCAAAATTAGCTCTTGAAGAATTAATAAAACATATTCCTACGATGGAAAATAAAGCTTGGAATAAACATTTAGATAATTATAAAAAACTGTATCCGCTAAAATTTAAGCGTCAAGGTGGATTAAAAATGCAACACATTATAGATGAGTTCTATAAACAAACTAATGGAAAAGCATGTGTTTCAACAGATGTTGGACAGCATCAAATGTGGGCAGCTCAATTTTATAAAAATGAATCAAGATATGATTGGTTGAGCTCCGGAGGAGCAGGGACAATGGGATTTGGTTTTCCTGCTTCTATTGGAGCGGCATTTGGTCGACCCAACGATATTCATATATGTTTTGTTGGTGACGGTGGTTTTCAAATGACTTTCTTTGAATTAGCTACCGCAGCCATTCATAAATTACCCGTGAAGATCGTTGTTTTAAATAATCATTACTTAGGGATGGTAAGACAATGGCAAGAGTTATTTTATGATGATAGAAAAAGTGGAGTAGATTTAGAGGGAAATCCTGATTTTGTAAAGCTAGCAGAGTCATTTGGTATAAAAGGGTTTAATATTCGTCGTTCCGGTGATGTTAAAAGACTTGTTGGATCAGCATTAAATTATAATGATGGGCCATGTCTTATTAATTGTGAGGTTGAAAAAACTGATAATGTTTATCCTATGGTTCCTGCTGGGTCTGCTCTTGAGGACATGTTAGTAGAGGCACCAACATTTAAGGTTGAGAAACCAACAGGATCTACATAGAAAGGGACTAAAAATGAACACCAAAAAAAATAGAGATATTCATACAGTTAGTGTTTATGTATCTAATAAACCAGGTGCTCTAGCTAGAATTGCCCAAGTTTTTTCACGCCGCGGTTACAATATCGAATCATTAGTTGTGTCACCTGCTTTTGATGGAAATTTTTCACGAATGACTATTAGTTGTAGTGGTGATTCAGAAGGATTAGATCAGATTATCAAGCAAGTTGATAAATTAGTAGATGTTATTAGATGTATTGATCATACATATGATGATTCAGTTGTAAAAGAAATGGGATTAATTAAAATAGAGGTAAATAGTAATGATCGATCTGAAGCATTACAGATTGCTGAACATTATGGATGTAAGACTATAGATCTAAGTGATGATTCTATGATTATACAAGTAGTTGGGAATCCAGATAAAATTGATGCTCTTGAAAATATGATAGGAAAATTTCATATTGTTGAATTAGTAAGAACAGGTAAGGTTGTTATGTGTCGTGGAAGTAAACGTACTTAGTTTACTTTACTTTTTAATACTAATCCTGTTCGTGCAGGGATATATATTTTTATATGATTTTCATCAATAAGTTCATAGGGTTTAACATGTGTTAAAATATTATGACCATGGAATTTTGGATCATCAGTATTTAATACGAGTTCATATTTTTTAGAATTTGAAATATTAATCTGATAATCTGGATGAGAGATAGTAGGATGAAAATTTAGGCAAATTAATAAATTACCACGTTCAAAAATAATTATTTTATTTTTTTCATCAATTTTAATTACCTCAAGAGGATAACCTAATATTTGTTCTTTTTTTGAAAGCTTTATCAGAGCTTCATCAAAGTTTCCTAAATAATGAAACTTTAACTCTTTATTATCACGAAGCGACCACTGTCGTCGTGCATAATGATATGTCCATCCATTTCCTTCACGGGGAAAATCAATCCATTCAGGATGGCCAAATTCATTTCCCATAAAATTCAAATAACCATGTCCAGATGTAGCCAATGTTGTTAAGCGAGACATTTTATGTAGCGCAATTCCTCTATCAACGGATAAATTTGTTGCTGATGTATGCATATTAAAATACATTTCTTTATCCATTAATTCAAATATGAGAGTTTTTCCTCCTACCAAAGCTTGATCATGAGATTCTACATAAGAGATAACTTTTTCATTCTCTCTTTTACTAGTTAATTCATGCATCAACCAACCCATATTCCAGTTTTCATCATTAAATTCTGTAACAAGCTTAAACCAGCAATCAGGAGAGCCCATTGATAGACGATAATCAAATCCACATCCTCCATCATCGTGAGAAACTCCAATCCCTGGTAAACCAGAAACATCTTCAGCGATACTTATAGCGTTTGGCTGAATAATATGAATTAATTTGTTAGCAAGAGCTAAATAGGCATAGGCATCCAGATCAAGATTTCCATCAAAATAATCATTATAGCTATTAAAACTTACGCCCAGACCTCTATGATGATAAAGCATACTTGTTACGCCATCGAATCTAAACCCATCAACATGAAATTCATCTAACCAATATCTGGTATTAGACAAAAGAAAATGGAGAACCTCAGGTTTTCCATAATCAAAACATCTTGAGTCCCACGCAGAATGATAACCTCTTGCTCCCGCATGAAAGTATTGATAAGGCGTACCATCAAATCTAGAAAGACCCTCTATTTCATTTTTTACTGCATGAGAGTGAACTAAATCAATGATTACAGAAATACCATTTTCATGACAGCAATCAATCAGTTCTTTGAGTTGCTCCGGTGTTCCAAACCTAGAAGAACTAGCAAAAAAGCTAGATATATGATACCCAAATGATCCATAATATGGATGTTCCATGATTCCCATTAATTGAATTGTGTTATAGCCTGCTTTTATAATACGAGGTAATGTCTTTTCTCGGAATTCATCATATGTTCCGATACGATCTTCTTCTTGAGCCATTCCAATATGTGTTTCGTATATCAAGGGGGGGATATTCTGTTTTATAGGATTAGTATATTTCCATTTATATTTTTTTTCAGGATTCCAAACTTGCGCAGAAAATATACCAGTATCAGGATCTTGTATTACTCGTCTAGTATAGGCTGGAATACGTTCATCATCTCCACCCGGCCAATAGATTTGGAGTTTGTATAGATCTTTATGATTAAGAACATTAAGAGGTAGTTCAATTTCCCAGACACCTTTTGTATCTCCATAATGAAGAGCAAACTCATCCTTTATTTCCCATTCTGAAAAATCTCCAGTCAGGTATATCGCTGTTGCATTAGGAGCCCATTCTCTAAAGACCCAGTAGTTTTCGCGCTTATGTAAACCAAAATATTCGTGTGCGTTTGCAAATTGTTCTAATGTAATTTTATCTTCAGTTAAACGATGTTCAACAAAGTCTACATGTTCTTGACGATGATCTATTTCTGCTCGGAAATCCTTAAGCAAAGGATCATCTTGTAATTTTTTAAAATTA